>JAAUYH010025926.1_pt1 | contig 35374 bp, 30 predicted proteins | sample 7278061 | NCBI WGS metagenome assembly JAAUYH01 (sample SAMN14350203, study PRJNA611818) | marine sediment metagenome | isolation source: surface marine sediment (0.6m) | place: French Polynesia: Moorea | collected 2018-08 | reverse complement strand
TGGAAGGTAGTGCCCTTAAACTTGCAGCGTTTAGCGAGCTACAAAGTCCCGAAGGCTGTCATGGGTTTGCAGGATCGCAAATTCCAACGCAACCCCCTCGTCGAAGTGACGGACGACACGACCACGCATATTGCCAAGCCACATTAGTGTGCCGATTGCCGGTCTAACATCAAGTTCGACAGCTGCACCCGAAAGCGACAAGTCAATAATGCGAACAGAATAACTTCTTCCGTCTTCCAGTTTGACTTCTGCAAGGCGAGTGGTTGGAATTACACGCTCATGGCGGCGGTCTTCCGGAAGGCTCAATTCATGACGGTTCGCAATCCATGTAATCTTGGCCGCCAATTTGTCGCGCTTTTGTTGGGTCGCAGTGATGCTCATCACAAATCCACCAGGAAAAATTCTCAGAATTTTTCCCTCAAGCCGTCCCACATGGTCCATGTAAGCGATTACGCGCTCACCGATATCTCCGGAACTCGGTCCGAAAACAGCTGCACTGCCAGGGGACATGTGCGAAATCTGGCATGGATACTCCTGCTTGGATTGAAGCATGTATCGGCCGAATACTGATAGATCGACACCCTGAAACTGTCTTTCAACATCCGTGATGTCTTCTTGTTGGTTGTGTTTCAGAGCGCTGCCAAGCATTTCCAGTTAATCCGTCGAAAATAATCAGGGAATCATTAACCCTTATTATTTGATTAGAAGGTTAAGGAAAGGTTTTTACAATCACCTGAAGCGAACTAATTTGGCAATTTTTACGCCGTCTGTCTGACAGTAACCGTTATGGCATCGGCGAATACTTAGCCAGTACCGTCCATACCGCCTTGAATGACGGTTAAATGCCCGACCTGTCTCGAGTTTGATATGGCTGAGACATTCTTCTTCCCAAATGGCGTAACCATGGACGGGGCGTCAGAGACGTATTCTTGATTGAGGAAGCGAACTGATTTGATCCGATTGCTGTTGATCGGGTCATTTCCAAGCCAGTTCTCAGCAGAAATGGAAGACGCGATGCCCAAAATCCGCTTTTCATCCGAAGATCCGTTCTCCAGTGGCAGCATCAACATCTCATATTCGCAAAATCTGTTGCCCAGCGTTTGCGCCACGCAGGATATTGCACAGGCATGATTCTCGGTATGAACTTGCCTGATGGAATTCATGATTGTGAGATTATCCTGTTCGTCCCATAGCGCGAGAAAGCCGAGGCCTTTTAGTTCACGACCATAAGCGTTACACAGACGAGTGCCAGCCAGCCTGAAACTTACACTGCGGAATGCGCTATTGATTTCGAGAATAAATGTGTCACCCAAGAGCTCTCTGATGTCGCTGGGTTCAATTTCACGACGGTCTGGCGCTGGACGAATTCCCCGCAAATTATTCCAGTAGGTATATAGTTTTTTGGAATTTTCGTGTCTCATTACTCAAAAGCGCCCATTCATAATGCAGTACAATTTCGGTTGGGGCACTCCGCGCATGCATCTGTGCCTTGCCAATCTTTCTTTGAATAAGCAATTGCCGTGCCATGTTTCACAGGGCTGTGAAGAAGATTGGTTCCGGTTAGTGCTTTTGCGATGAATACAAATGAAAAATGCCAGTGGAAGTCACGAACATTGCGTTTTTGGCATCATCACATTGGTAGTTTTAGGCCAAGAAAATTTTGCGAACCATGTTGACAGACCTGGTTATCAACAGGAAAGGAATGCCGGGGGTTGTTAAGGTTAACAGCGTATTAAGGGTTGATCTAAAATGCCACCTATGAGATGAAGTCGAAACTCTAAAGGCGCAGGAGACTGCTGCTAAACTGTTCTGGTCGGGGCTGTTTTATCAGTTGGGGATGACCATCAGCCCGGAGCTTCGGCTCCGGGCTTTTTTCTTTTCCGACGTGTTGAAAAAGCTGCTGGAAGCAGTCAAAGGTTAACAATGACATTCAAATCTGAACGATCGCAACCGGCAATTAACGCGCCAGGGGTTATCATCTTTTGCTTGGCCGCTTTTGTTTTGGTCCACGTGTACAAAACCTACTTCCTGCAGGATCAAGGTTTGCTTGAATTCATTTTGGAATACGCATTCATCCCGGCTCGCTACACCAACCTTGACATAAACCTGTATTCACCCTGGGCTGGATATTGGACGCCACTGAGCTACAGTTTGCTCCACTCAAATTGGATACATTTGATCGTTAATGGATTCTGGCTACTCGCCTTTGGCTCAGTAGTGGCAAGGCGACTCGGTTCTTCAGCTTTTCTGTTATTTGGCGCTCTGGGATCCCTTGGCGGCGCCTTTGCCCATTACATATCCCATATTGGAGAACTGGTGCCCATGATCGGAGCATCAGGGGTTGTGTCGGCTTGCATGGGCGGTGCTTGTCGATTTGCTTTTCCGAAAGGTGGTCGTTTTTCTCCAGATAATGCGACAATGCCGATACAATCGATTGGTGAAACCTTCGCAAACAGTCAGGCCATGACTTTCATGGGATTCTGGTTTCTGATCAATTACGTGGCGGGGAGTGGGATCATTAATCTGGATTCAGGAAGTAGCCAGATAGCTTGGCAAGCGCACGCGGGTGGCTTTATTGTGGGCTTTTTTCTTATTCCGTTTCTTGGAAACCCGGCGCGATCAGCATAAACGCCGATTATCAGGATTTGATCCTAAGTCTCCAGTGCTGAACGCAGACCGCTATCTTCCAGCGTTTTCAGCTTTGCGCGTGCGACCTCGTAGCCTTGCTCAATTGCTTCACTTGCCTTGTGGAAATCAGAAAGGCCGATGTTTTTCAATTGCGGCCGGATCGAAAAGTCAGGGGGGTCGCCCGCGAGGCGTGAACGGACGATTTTATCCTGAATAATGTTGAACGCTTCAATCATTACGCCAGTAACGCCAAGACGCGAGCGGTTTTGGGATGAGATGGTGTTTTGGTTCTTCGTGAAGGTGAACCATGATGCTAATCCCGCATTATCCTCGAGTGTGGGGGCATGCGACCGATTCTCGCAAGAAATAGATGACGATCTCACAATTGCGGACCTGCCGAACACTTCGCTGCTTAGATTGACGGCGAGAACCAGTTTTTGTTCGAATGCCCTGCAAGCCGAAACAGGAACGGGATTTACAAGCGCGCCATCGACCATCATTCGCCCTAAATGGGACACCGGCTCAAACACGCCAGGGAGTGCATAAGATGCACGGATCGCCGACACGAGGCTTCCATTCTCCAGCCAGATCTCGTTTCCGCTATTGATATCGGTAGCAATCGCGATGAAACGCCTGTCGAGATCTTCAATATTCAGATGACCGATTTCATCTTCCATGCGTTCAGCCAGACGCATGCCGGAAATCAAACCGGAAGCCCGAAACGCAAAATCCATATAGCGTAAGATGTTGCGTCGGGTGATGGATCGCGCAAACTCTTCCAGCGCATCAAGCTTGCCGGCCAAATAGCACCCACCAACCAAGGCTCCGATAGAAGTTCCGGCAATCATGCTGACGGGAATCTTTGCCTCGTCTATCGCGCGTAAAACTCCAATATGTGACCAGCCGCGAGCCGCGCCTCCGCCTAGTGCAAGCGCAATACCGGTTTGCGGTTGGCCGGTAGCAGCTAGATTCAACTTGTTTTCAGTTTCCGAACCCGCGACAGCGTTGCTTGTTTCCGCGCTTTTTGCCTGACTTGGAAACTCAACAACATTGGCGTTTTTCTGCGTCATAATCACCTGTCCCTGCCGCCAGATCGCCTGTTAAGCGGGAAACCGGGCGAATTGGTGGCGAAACCATCGAAGTCTTGTTAGCTTAACATACAAACCTTAATGCAATTTCCATGCCTGAGGATGAGCAAAACCTCACACTTCAAACTATAAACAGCGATTTTCTATTTCAGCGACTTGTCAGCGCCAGTCCGACGACAAACAACATGGACAGCGCCATGAACATGTTGATTGCCCGCTGAGTACGCTCTGCCAACTGCATTCGTCTCAGGCTGATGCCAGCAACAAGCCAGGCAAAGTGAATTGGAATCCAGATCAATGTCCAAATAATCAACTTAAGTGCAATTTCCGTGGCTAGTTGATCGGGCAGGAAACTGAAACCTGTAAACAAAACCGTGTTGGCTACATAGGCTTTCGGATTGATCGCCTGAAGCGCTATTCCGTCCAGAAAACGTGGCGAATTTGTCGCTTCAATAAATCTGATTTTGCTACCGGCAAAAGCAACTTTTGCAGCGAGGTACACCATATATGCGACTGAAAGTACGAGTAAAATCTCGCGAATATAGGGAATGGCAAAAACGGCTGCTGCAAGTCCGGAAACAACCGCAAGCCCAACCATGAGATTTCCTAGACAAAGGCCCCACAAATATCTGCTGCCAGCGGCGAATCCAAACCCGGAACCAACACCTGCGACACTCAACACACCCGGACCGGGAGTTATGATCAGAAATATACAGGCCAGGGCAAAATCGAGCATCGGCTATTCGTCAATGTGCACGAGCTTTACAGTTGGCGAGTCGCTTCGAACCTTTCGATAGAAACAGCTGCGCCGTCCAGTATGGCATGCGCCTTTCCCGTTGAGGTTCACTTTCATGACAATGGCATCCTGATCGCAATCGGTGAGGATCTCGACAATATCCAATGTATTGCCGGATGTTTCCCCCTTCATCCAGAGTTTGCCCCGTGATCGGCTCCAAAAATGCGCTTTTCCGGTTTCTATTGTCTTGTCGATTGCTTCCGAATTCATGTGTGCGAGCATCAATATCTCGCCGCTGGTTGCATCTTGAGCAACAGCGGTAACCAGTCCGTCAGAGCTAAATTTTGGAGTAAAAGACGAGCCATTTTCAAGCTGGTCCCGTTCGTGTTCACTTAGTTTGGAAGCCATAAAAATCACCGGAATTGGGTTCCGGCGATTTATGGATCAATCGCGGCCCATGCGCAACATGGCGAAGAAATTTTGCTGTTCTTCTGGGCTATTGTGGAATGCACCAGTATACGTTGTAGTCATGGTGGTTGAGCCCTGTTTGCGGATGCCACGCATCGCCATGCACATGTGTTCGGCCTCAATCATAACGGCCACACCGCGGGGTTGTAGCGCATCGTCGATTGTATGGGCAATCTGCGCAGTCATGTTTTCCTGCGTTTGCAACCGTTTTGCAAAAATGTCGACCGTACGAGCCACTTTTGACAGTCCAAGCACACAACCATCAGGCAAATAGGCTACATGAGCCTTGCCGATGATTGGAACCATGTGATGTTCGCAGTGCGAATGGAACGGGATATCGCGAACAAGAACCATATCCTCATAACCGCCTACCTCTTCGAAGGTTCGGCCAAGGACTTCTTTTGCATCCAGATCATAACCGCCAAAAAGCTCGAGATAGGCTTTGGCAACCCGCTTCGGCGTATCGAGCAATCCCTCGCGATTTACATCTTCACCCATCCACTTGATGAGAACTCGAACCGCGTCTTCTGCTTCCTCACGGGAAGGACGCTCCTCTTTGGGAAGTACTTTACGGGTATCAATTTTCTTTAAACTGTCGACAATAGCATCCATGCTAATCTCCCGATTGGCCATTGGTTAACTCCGCGTCATAATGTCGTTTCGGACCAGTCGCAGCCGTTTACCAGTTTGTCCTTTTCCAACCAGGACCATGGATGTATGGCTTTGGCCGGGTTCCGGGGCTTTCGGGAGGTAATCTCCGTCCGGCACGGTGACCTGACAATCTCAAACATAGTGCAAATATTTTTTTCCTCAACACTTTGCGCGATCAACTAAATCACATAATTATCGACGAAATGTGATCATGTGCCTATATTTGAGCTAATATAGTACGTTTCCAATGCTGAACTGAGGGTGAACGACCGTGCTTGACTCCGTCTATAATGCTAAAATCCTGGAATATGCGGGAAATATTGAGCGTATAGGAGAACTTGAAGACTTCGATGCACGCGCAAAGGCGCACTCAAAACTGTGCGGTTCGACTGTCGAGGTGTTTTTGAAAATGGATGGAGACCAGGTTTCGGATTTTTCTCACAAGGTGAAGGCATGTGCACTGGGCCAAGCGTCTTCTTCTATCATGGCGCGCGTGGTAGTGGGAGCGACAGCAGGCGAACTGCGGGAGTTGAAAAAGCAGGCCTATGCCATGTTAAAAGAAAATGGTGCAGCTCCTGACGGCAAATTTGAAGATTTTAAGTTTCTGGAACCTGTACGGGACTACAAAGCCCGTCACGCTTCAACACTTTTGACGTTTGATGCAGTTGTTGACTGCCTTGATCAAATAGATGCGGTTAGGCAAGCAGCTGAATAATGAAGCAAAATTCCAAGGATCAAATGGTTGATTCGTCTTGTCAGCCAGTGACGACAAGTGATTCAAAAGACTCAAAGAAACGGCACTCACGAAACTGGCAAGGGCGATGGCCAAAAACACCAGGCCGCCTGGTTGGCATTGGTCTCATTCGCTTGTACCAGCTCACCCTGTCGGGGTTCATCGGAAACTCTTGCCGCCACCTACCAACCTGTTCTGAATACGGTTACGAGGCAATCGCTCGTCACGGCCTGCTGCGAGGCGGTTGGTTGACACTGATCCGGGTTGGAAAGTGCAATCCTTGGGGGACAAGCGGGCATGATCCTGTTCCAGATTCCGGAAAGAACTCAGCATAATGAAACATGATCCGATGTTGGTGACCGTCACACGCGGTGGTCACGTCGAGAGTACCCATGGGATTGATTGCGTTGTTACAGATGCAAAAGGTGCGCTGGTGGATGCCTACGGAGAAACGGATAAGCGGATTTTTCCCCGTTCAGCCATAAAAGCGCTGCAGGCAATACCTTTGGTCGAAAGTGGCGCTGCAGACGCATTCGGGTTTTGCGATAAACATCTGGCATTGGCCTGCGCCTCTCACAATGGCGAACCTGAACATGTCAACTGCGCGCAAGAAATGCTTGCATTGGCCGGCCTCGAAGAAAAATGTCTCGAATGTGGTGCCCAACTTCCAAAAAGAACAGAAGACCAAGCGGATTTGGTTCGTTCAGAGACCACAGTCACGGCAATTTATAACAATTGCTCCGGAAAACATGCCGGTTTTGTTGCCTTCGCCAAACATTCTGACTTACCGGTTAGTGATTATATCAAGCTGAACCATCCGGTTCAGCGCGAAATAGCAGCTGTTTTGACTGCGACTACTCATTCTCGGCATGATGAGGAAAACCATGGCATCGATGGATGTTCGATCCCGACATACAAAATTCCTTTATCGCATCTGGCATCGGCATTTGCTCGTTTTGGCGTCGGAGAAGACCCTGGTCCAGAGCGCTCCAAGGCAATGGTAAGGTTACGCGATGCTTGCATGAACGAGCCATTTATGGTGGCCGGAACTGATCGGGTGTGTACGAAATTGATGAATGCGGTACCCGGCAGGGTATTTGTAAAGGTGGGTGCCGAGGGTGTTTATACGGCAAGTATTCCCGAATTGGGCTATGGCATTGCCATGAAGTCGCGGGATGGGAATTTTCGTGCCGTGGAAGTGGCTGTCGCAAACTTGGTCGAGAAATATCTCACTCTAAATAGTGCCGAAATTGCTGCATTGAAACCCATTAGCCAGGCCGTTCTGACTAACTGGAACGGATTTAATGTCGGTTTGGTTCAGGTGGCGGAATAAATTTGATTCATAATCTAATTCATTCGCGCTATTTGCTCTGGTTCTTGCTGGCAATACCGTCGCCACCGTTCATCTATGACTTGCTGTTTCCTGGATATTACTACTATCCGGAAATGATGCAGGCGTCTGGTGTTCTTTCGATTCAATTGCTAGTCGCCACACTAGCGATCACGCCTGTGACGCTTCTCCTGAAACCGTTTGATACTGGAAAGGCCATCAGCCGATGGTTGTTGGCAAAGCGTAAATATTTTGGGCTTGCGGCAGCTTTGTATGCATTGATTCACACTGTTCTGTATCTGCGATATGTCGCATGGGATTGGGAACTTGTTTGGCTGGAATCGCTTGATCTGCAATTTGCAACGGGTTGGATTGCGATGATCCTGTTTGTCTTGATATCAGTTTTCTCAAATCAGTGGGGCATTCGAACGCTTGGGAAGCACTGGAAAAACCTACAAAGATTATCATACATTGTTGCAATTGCGGCTCTGTGGCACTGGCTACTACTGGATTTCTTTGTTCATGATGCAATGATGTGGATCATTCCCCTTGCGATTGCAAAGGCTGTTCACATAGCCCTGCGAGTTTACCCTTTGTTTGCCAAAGGCTAAGACGGGCGTTCTGCGTTAATAACTCCATTCACCTTGTTTGATAGTGTGCCTGCGGTGATTAAACTGCAGTAAGCTGGAATGAGCTAATGATACATCCCGAGCTTTGGGAAAAGATCGAGAAGGTTGAGTTTGACTCTCTTGCCATCGGCAAGCCTTTTTCTGCTCATCTTGCTGCCGAGAACAACTGGACATTGAGCTTCGCCCAGCGCGCTATTCGTGAGTACAAACGTTTTATGTATCTGAGTGCTGTGTCTGACCGAGACCTGGTACCGTCGGACGTTGTTGAACAGGTCTGGCGACTACATCTCTCCGATACCCGCCACTATTGGGGCACATTTTGCAAAATTGCCGGCAAGCAATTGCATCACAATCCTGTGGGTGAGCGAGGTGCGGATCCTGCATCCATTTTGTCCAAATACAAGAAAACAAAAGCTCTGTATCGGGATGAGTTTTCACGTGATTTGCATCCGGACTTCTGGCCGCCAGCAAACGATTTCAATGCACTAGTGCCTAAGACAGCACGGGTTGATCAATCGACGCACTTTGTTGTCGGGAAACCAACCACGGCCTTCTGGCGCAGCGTTGCACGGTTTGCCGGTGTCGCGACTTTCCCATTAAGTGTAGTTGCATATGCCGTTAATCAATCATCCGGAATCGGTGCCGGAGCAATAACCCCGGCAGGATGGTTGATGGTAGCAGGTATTGCGATTTTGATTGCTATATTTGGCTGTTTGGTCTGGCGCATGGAACACAGGTCCAATGCGAGAGAAAAAGAGCTGACGGCAGAAGATGATCTGAAAAAAACATCTCCACGACTTGCCGGAGCAAACCCATAAGCGGTTAGCCTTTTCCGAGGTTGTAACTGCGATACAAATCTCTTAAACACTGGGTCAAAGTTATGATTCGACCACCCGCATTCGTAGGCGGGATTGGAGAAAGGATTTGCCCGATATGGCACAGATTTCCCTTACATTTCCTGATGGCAACGCACGAGAATTCCCTGCTGGTGTAACCGGTCTGGAAGTTGCTGAATCAATCGCAAAATCCCTCGCTAAAAAATCGCTTGCCTATGCAATCGATGGTGAAGTGCGCGATCTTGGTGACCCGATTGAAAAAAGCGGCGCTATTGAATTGGTCATGCGTTCAGATGAACATGCGCTGGAACTGATTCGCCATGACTGTGCGCATGTGCTTGCTGAAGCGGTACAGGAATTGTGGCCTGGAACACAGGTCACCATCGGGCCGGTAATTGAAAATGGTTTCTACTACGATTTTGCTCGCAATGAGCCCTTCACGCCGGAAGACCTTCCAGTCATCGAAAAGAAAATGCGTCAGATTATTGCGCGCAATGACAAGTTCACCAAAGAAGAATGGACCCGCGATCAGGCCAAGGAATATTTCGCGTCTAAGGGCGAAAGTTATAAGGTCGAGCTTGTCGATGCGATCCCTGATGATCAGACCCTGAAAATTTACAAGCAGGGCGAGTGGCTCGATTTGTGTCGTGGCCCTCACATGCGTTCAACAGGCGATGTGGGTAGTGCATTCAAACTGATGAGCGTCGCTGGCGCTTACTGGCGCGGTGATTCCAATAATGCCATGCTCACCCGCATTTACGGCACAGCTTGGCGGGACGAGAAGGAACTAAAGCAATATCTCTTCATGCGCGAAGAGGCAGAAAAACGCGACCACCGCAAGCTGGGACGTGAAATGGACCTGTTCCATTTCCAGGAAGAGGGGCCCGGCGTCGTGTTCTGGCACTCCAAGGGATGGCGCGTATTCCAGTCTTTGGTGAACTATATGCGTCGCCGTCTTGATGGCACTTATGAAGAAGTCAACGCGCCGCAAATTCTCGACAAGTCTCTGTGGGAAACCTCTGGTCACTGGGGCTGGTATAATGAGAACATGTTTGCGGTGAAATCAGCACATGCTCTAGTGAATGAAGATGATGAAGAGGCAGATCATCGGGTGTTTGCGATCAAGCCGATGAACTGTCCCGGACACGTGCAAATCTTCAAACACGGATTGCGTTCTTATCGGGAAATGCCGGTGCGCCTCGCAGAGTTTGGCAATGTACACAGGTATGAGCCATCTGGTGCCTTGCATGGCTTGATGCGTGTGCGGGGCTTCACGCAGGATGATGCGCATGTGTTCTGTACCGAAGAACAAATGCACGCCGAATGCATGCGGATCAATGATTTGATCCTCTCGGTTTACAAGGATTTTGGTTTCGAAGAAATGTCCGTTCTGCTCTCCACACGTCCTGAAAAGCGTGTGGGTGATGACGCAAGTTGGGATCATGCAGAAGCTGTGATGATGGAAGTCTTGAAAGAGATCGAAGAAAATTCTGGTGGCAAAATCAAGACTGGCATCAATGAAGGCGAGGGCGCGTTCTACGGTCCAAAATTCGAATATACGCTCAAGGACGCCATCGGGCGTACATGGCAATGTGGCACAACACAAGTTGACTTCAATCTGCCGGAGCGCTTCGGAGCGTTCTATATCGACAGTGATAGCGAGAAGAAACAGCCGGTTATGATCCACCGCGCAATCTGTGGATCCATGGAGCGCTTCCTGGGTATCCTGATCGAGAACTTCGCGGGGCATTTCCCGCTTTGGTTGGCACCTCAACAGGTTGTTGTTGCTACCATTACATCAGAAGCGAACGATTATGCGGAGCAGGTTGTTGCCAAACTCAAGAAGGCTGGCTTGCAAGCGAAAGCTGATATACGCAACGAAAAGATCAACTACAAGGTGCGCGAGCATTCGCTCGCCAAAGTGCCGGTGATCATGGTTTGTGGCATGCGGGAAGCTGAAGAAAACAGTGTGAACATCCGCCGCCTTGGGTCAAAGGATCAAACCCCAATGGCGCTGGATGATGCTATTGCTTCGCTGGTAGAAGAAGCGACCCCGCCTGATTTGAAGCGTGAGTCGTGATAAGTCGCGGGCGCCTCATCTATGTCGAACTAAAGACCGGGTATAACGACACCGGTCCGGCTTGGATTTGCGAAGCAAATACCTCGAAGACCGGCTCAACCATATATACTAACGGTTTGGCACTTGGACGCAGTCAGGGAATGTCAGGCAACTATTTTGATGGTGAAACGGGTGACGAGTATTGGGTTTCTGGGATCAAGAAAAACCTTTCTGACCGCCACTGGGCTGGCAGTGGATCGGTTCTAATCGACAAAAACATAGTGGATCGTTATCTCAAAGAAGTCGGTTTGAGGGAGTTGCCAAAACATCTCGTGGCTGCAGAGCTGAAACCGCACAGACAAACCGATATTCAAAAAGCAAAAGAACATCTGAAAATTAGCGGATAATGTACAGATTGCGGAGTTCTAAAGTCCCTTTTTTTGTTGCATAGTTCCCCAATGAAGATTGTACACCTTTTGCCATGCTAACCCGCTTGCGTCTTATCAGCGGCATCATACTTACCGCCTTCGTAGTCGGGCATTTCATCAATCATGCTTTGGGAATTATCTCGCTCAAGGCCATGAACGATGCGCTGAAATATTTCATTCAGCCCTGGCGGGAACCGATTGGCGAAGCACTGATCATGCTGGCGCTCTTGGTTCATGTGGTTCTTGCGGTTCAAGCACTTTATCAAAAACAGACGTTAAAGATGCGGGCGCATGAATGGGTGCAGCTGGTCTCAGGATTTTTGATTCCGCTGCTGCTGGTAGGCCATGTCATGGGAACCCGTGGCTTGAATGAAGCTTTTGGAGTTGAGGAGGGATACCAGTTTACACTTTACGGAATGTGGGTACCTTCAATCTACTACGGAGTGTTGAACCTGATCGCGCTTCCTGTTGTCTGGGTCCATACATGTTTGGGCTGGCACTATTGGCTACGCTTGAAACCCTGGTATGCACAATTCAAAGTCTGGTTCCTTGGTTTTGCAATTGTCTTACCGACTTTGGCGCTCGCTGGATATGCATCTGCTAGCCTGCGCGTCGCGCGTTTGTCGAACAGTGAAAGTTGGGTCGAACGAACCTTCAGACGAACCGCCGAGCAATTGCCGGAATTTATTGCATTTGTGAACCAGGCAGAATTGGTAACCTTTGTCATAGTCCCAAGCATAATTGCAGCTGTGTTTTGTCTGCGTTGGTTGCGCTCCAAGCGGGGATCACAGCGTTCCGCTTTCAAGCTCAATTACCGAGATCTGGATTTTTCAAAAAAAGTGGAAATTCCGCTTTTCGCAGGTGTAAATCTGCTCGATCAACTCCGATTGGCCGAGGTTCCCCATGCTTCTGTGTGTGGCGGCCGTGGCCGGTGCTCCACATGCCGGGTTCGGATTGATGAGGGGCTTAACACTCTGCCACCCGCAAGTGCTGCGGAAAGGCGGGTACTGGATCGCATTAATGCCGGACCAGAGGTGCGGCTGGCGTGCCAAACCGTGCCAAATCAATCCTTGTCTGTGACGGCATTGCTCGAACCGCAGGCAGGACTAAGAAAGGTCCAACAGGTTGAACAGCCCCATGGCGGGGATGAACAGGAAATTGCGGTTCTGTTTGCGGATATCCGCGGATTTACGCAGATTTCTGAAGATCGTCTCCCCTTTGATACTGCTTTTCTTCTCAACCGTTATTTCGCGGCGATGGGGCGTGCCATTGAAGAATCTGGCGGTCATCTGGACAAGTTTATCGGGGATGGTGTCATGGCGCTGTTTGGGGTGAACGAAAGTATGGAAGTCGGTTGCCGCAAGGCCATCAATGCCGCCATAAAAATGTCTGAGCAGCTTGAAGAGTTGAATAACTCAATTAAAACTGAATTACCGCAGGGCTTGCGCATCGGGATTGGTATTCATTGCGGGGCAGCCATAGTGGGCAAGATGGGTTATAAAAACGCCAATTCCCTTACTGCCATTGGCGATGTGGTAAACACTGCCAGCAGACTGGAAAGCCTGACAAAAGAACACGGCGTTCAATTCATCGTCTCGGAAAAAACAATCAACAATAGCGGGTTACGTTTCGAAGGGTTCAAACATGAGCTGGTCAAGATCAGAGGACGTGAGCAGGCTTTGAGTGTTTGTATGGCGGATTCTGCAACAGATTTACTTTCCGGGTAGGGGCTTATCCATTCCCAATCATCTCCGCTTTCCTGACCAGCATTTCTGCTTGGCGGATGTTTGCCGCGTCAATCATTCGACCTTCAAAAGTAACAGCGCCTTTGCCCTCCATAGCGGCTTCATTCATGGCTGAAAGAATGCGCTTGGCGCGATCAACTTCTTCGGCGTCGGGCCCCATGATTTCATTCGCAAGCGCTATTTGGGATGGGTGTATGGCCCATTTTCCTTCGCACCCCATGGCTGCGGCGCGCTGGGCTGAAGCCTTGTAACCCTCAGGATCAGAAAAGTCACCAAATGCGGAATCAATCGGGCGCAATCCATTGGCCCTTGCTGCAATCACCAGTGACGAGAGTGCGTGATGATGCTGGTCGCCAAGATGGTATACTCTGTGCCCGCTTTCATCTGCATCGGAGAGAATTGCATATTCAGAATTCGTCCCGCCAATGTGGGTTGTTTTGGCATGCAGAGACGCTGAATAGTCGCCGGCACCAAAATGCAGGGATTCAAGGCGCGGACTGGACTGTGCAATTGCTGCAATGTTTTGCATGCCAAGTGCCGACTCAATGAGCGCCTCAATCCCGATCCGTTTTTCAAAGCCTTTGGCAGCCTCAATCTGGGTCAACAGCATATCAACCGCATAAATGTCAGAAGCTGCTCCAACTTTCGGGATCATGATCAGGTCAAGCCTGTCGCCACATGCTTCAACCACATCGATCAGATCGCGGTACATGTAATGGGTATCGAGGCCGTTGACGCGATAAGATACTGATTTTCGCCCCCAGTCTTTCTGGTTTACCGCATCCACCACATTCTGACGCGCTGCTTCCTTGTCTGCAAGGGCAACCGCATCCTCTAGATCAAGAAAAACAATATCTGCTTCGCTGTTCGCCGCTTTCTCAATCATCCTTGCCTGGCTTGCAGGCACGGCAAGCTGGGAGCGATTGAGACGGGGTGCGCGATCAGGGATCTTCGTGAAACTCATGATCGGAACCTAGTTTGGTACAAGCACTTCAACATCGGTGTTGAAGCCTGACCGGACGAGAAAATCCTCACTGTAAACGGCATCATTATGTCGTGCGATCGCGGTGTAATTTCCCTCTGCCAGTACCAGTGTTGGAAATGTGCTTGTGCTTTCCTGGATAACTTCACCATTCTCCGTGAGGATGGACCACGCTGTATCGGCAACGGCATCTCCGCCCAATTGACGAACCAGCCTGAACGTAATGATGGCTGCACGGTGTTGCAGGACCGCTGTTGTCAGCTTACCAAGGCGAACCCGCAAGTCTGCGCGCACGGTAGCGTTGTGGTCTCCAAACCTCGAAACAACATGGTATGTACCAACCGGAAATGCGATAATTTCCTCAGGTTTCACATTTCGAGCAAGAAGCTTACGGTTGCCGTTTTCAAGAATCTCCTCTTCGTAGACATCGAAGCGCAACAATCGGTTTGGGATTCGGACATCACTCGAAGAAGTGGCATTCAATTTCAAACCACCGGCATTCAGTGTAAATTCTTCACGCAACGCAATGTTGCTTACACTGATTTTCCGGACTGCACCGGCGTGCCCGTAAGCGGCATGAACGTAATAATCGCCAGGCTCAATATCAAAAGCCTTGGAACCACCAAATGAATAGACAAGTTCTTCCAGTTTTCCGGTTGTCGCGGAAGACGCCCTGAAAATTCGCCATTCAACCCCATCTTCAATGACTGGGCCTTCGGCACTCAAACGCGCTTGCAACAATACCCGCTGCTTTTCCTGACCAAGAGCAATCCCCGGGCCAAGAAACAAAGCAAATAGTAATATCAGTCGAGTGAAACGGTGCGATTGCATAAACTTCTTATTCGGTGAACAGTGTGGTTTCGCCACACAATCCGAAAACTGGGAAGATTTCAAGGCATTCCATTGCCTACCCACCGTGGAAGGCCTAAGTCTGAGCCTTAAACAGATTGAGGCACACACATGTTTTTTACTCCACATTCTCGTGACAAATCGATTTTGCCACACGACCCTTTGAAAGCCATTGTGGCTCCCCGACCAATCGGATGGATATCATCGCTATCCAAAGAGGGGATCGCAAACCTGGCACCGTACAGTTTTTTCAATGCAGTGGGTGGCATGCCACCGATGTTGATGTTCGCGTCAGAAGGTGTGAAGGACAGTGCCCGCAACGCGGTCGAGACCGGAGAATTTGTCTTCAACTATGCAAGCGAACATCTTGAGAAGGAAATGAACGCCTCAAGCCTTCCCGCGCCGTCAGGTGTGAGTGAGTTTGATCATCTCGGGATCTCCGCAGCTGAATCGCAAACTGTGGCTGCTCCCCGAGTGGCAGATGCATGTGCAGCTCTAGAATGCAAAGTGACATCTGTAGTCGAGACCGTAGACATTGATGGAAATAAAACCGGCGCGATCATGATCATAGGGCAGGTGACGGGCGTCCATATTGATGAACAATATATTCGTGATGGTCGCTTTGATGTGGCTTTGGCCAAGCCGGTGACGCGCCTGGGTTATCTGGATTTTGGGTATTCAAACGGGTTTCACGAAATGCCTCGACCCGGCTGGGATGGAACAGTCCACAATCCGTGACCGGCATTAGCCAAAATTATGGTTAGCAAAATCTTTGTATCTTTGGTGAACCGATCGTTAATCCTTTTTCGATAAAACTTACCGCTATCAAGTATGCTGATGCGTTTTTCAGCGGGAGTACCTATGGTCATCGAGTATTTTCTGGAGTGGGTCGAAACCGCTCCGGTTTCAAAGAGAATTGAAGCGGCTGGCGCGCTCGTCAGAACGTTCTTGCGCAATGACATCACAGTCGAAGAGCGCGAGGACGTTGAAGCAGCTTTGACAATTCTCCTTGAAGATGCAGCACCTGCGGTACGTCTGGAAATCGCACAAAACTTCGGCGCTCATGCAATCGCTCCGCGCCATTTAATGGTGATGTTGGCTCAGGACAGCATTGATATTGCTTCTATCGCACTGTCCCAATCGCCGGTATTTGACGATGCTGAACTGGTTGATTTTGCGAAGTCAGGTGACGAAACCTGCCAAATAGCAGTTGCTTGCCGTCCATGGATATCTCCCGGACTTGTTGACAAGCTCGTTCCTTTCATTTGTCGTGATGCGACCTATGCGTTGTTGGTCAATCCGGTTGCCCCATTTGACGAACAATGCTTGCATATTGCTGCCGAGCGATTTGGCACGGATACAGAAATTCGCAATGTCCTGTCTGAAAGAGATGATCTGGCCGCGCCGACACGCCTGCTTCTCATCGAGCAATTGGGATCTGCGCTTGGTTCCTTTGTTTCTGACAAACAGTGGCTCAAGGAAACTCGCGCCGATTTTATGGTCGATGAAGCCTGCGAAAAGGCCTCAATTCTGTTTGCCGCCGGATCATCAGACGAGGATGTCCGCCGCATCGTGCGAATGCGAATCAATGATGGCCGCATGAATGTCGCGTATCTGTTGCGTGCCGTATGCATGGGAAATATCACGCTTGTCGCTCATGCCCTTTCTGAACTCAGTGGTGTTCGGTTTGCCCGTGTCGAATCAGTGCTCACAAAAAATCGAAGCTCTGTCTTCAAGGCGATTTATGAACGCTCCGGCATGCCGGCTTCTGCATTTGAAATTTTCAACACAGCAATCGCGACCTGGCGTGATTTGCTGTCATCAAAGTCAGAAATCAACCAATCCCGTTTGCCGTTTCTTGTAACAAAAGAAGTCATAGCTTCTTACACAAGTGGCAAGTCTGAAGTTGTGGATGATCTTCTGGTGTTGTTGCGAAAACTGTCGGCGGAAACTGCTCGTGAAAGTGCCAAGTCCAAAGCAATGGAAATCGCTGCCCGAAACCAACTCATGGAACAGCAGGTTGCAGCAGCAATCGACGATGCGCAATTGCTTGAAGAAGTTGCTCCGGTTACGCTCAATGACGTTGCTGAATTTGCCGATATCGACCTTGTAGCGGCCAATCTTGAGGCAGGCGAAGTAGCCATCGCGGCGCTAGAAGGCGCGGGCGGAGACAATACGGTTGAACTTTCGGATCAGAAGTTTGATGAAATCATCGACGATATCTCGATTGGCATACAGGATGATCTATCGAGTGAAGATGATCTGGTCCGTGCAAATTACAGCCAAAAGCAACCGGTCTTGGTTGATGCAGGGTTCATAGGCGACCTGGTTGAGGATGATTTCGATCAAATGTATGCCGAGATCTATGGAATCGCTCCGCAGCGCGATCTTTCAAAGGCGGCATAACTCTAACCTAGTATTGAAATTGTTCTGCCAGAATCCGATCATCCCATGAATGTTCGGGATCAAACAGGATCAGGCCGAAATGATCCATATCCTGTTTTACGTGAACTTCACGCACTGACTTGAATTCGGTGTGATCCGCAACCGCGTTGACGGGACGTTTTTCAGGTTCATTAATCCCTATGTGTACTTCTACCGTGTTTGGGATCAATGCGCCGCGCCAGCGTCTTGGTCTGAACGGGCTTACGGGTGTCAGCGCAAGAAGGGGCGCTTGTAATGGCAAAATTGGGCCGTGAGCTGAGAGATTGTAGGCGGTAGAACCAGCAGGAGTTGCAACCATGACGCCATCACATACCAGGGCATCCAACCTCTTTTTCCCATCTGTCGTTATAGACAAGCTCGCCGCCTGATAGGATTGCCGCAACAAGGAAACCTCATTAATCGCCATCGCGGTGTGTTTCTTGCCGTTTTCATCTGTCACCGTCATGACGAGAGGGCGGATTTTACTGCGCAAGGCTGCAGAAACACGTTGGCGAAGATTGTCCGGCTTATACTCATTCATCAAAAAACCAATCGTACCCTTGTTCATGCCATAGATCGGTTTTCCCGAGTTCATAAACTGGTGTTGGGTCTGAAGCATGAAGCCATCACCGCCCAGTGCGACGATTGCGTCTGCGTCTTCCGGTTGGCAATCGCCATAGATTGAGATGAGTTTCTTTCGGGCGTGATCGGCATCGTCTGTTCCGCTCGAGAGAAATGACAGGTTTTGCGCCATTAGGGTCTTCCAATTCAGATGAAAGACTTACCACGCCGGCATTCCGGTGCAAAGATTTTCTGCGTAAAGGTTTCTTAACCATGCTCAGGCACACTTGTAATCTAGACCAAATCTCCCGACTGCAAAGTGGTTTGGGAATTGTACAGCGTAAAGGTGCGTCATGATCCGTCCAGCCAGTGAAATTGAGTATCCGCCATCTGAAGCCATGTGCACGAAGGCGCGTATGATTGCACGTATGGAAAGCCTTTCGGGCAGTTCAGAGAACATCGTCGCCACGATCTCAAAGCGCTTTGGCTCTATTGATCCGGTTCATGCGGCTGAAATTGAAGCTTTTACCAAAGAACAAAAACGTCTGCTTGAGAATATGAAACGGTTGGTTCGAGGGTGACTATTCCCCAATCGCTAGGCCTTCGCGTCTTGGATCAACTCCACCTTCGAGACCTTCTGAGGTAATTTCGATGCCATGGAGGCCGGAATTGAGTTCACGAGCTTCCACTTCATAACCCATATCTGCAAGGGCAGGGGCAAAGCGTTCAGCGCTGGTGCCAGTTTCGAGATCATATTTTCCGAAGCGATTGACCAGATGCGGCAGCTCGATGGCCTGCTGGATATCAAGTTCCCAATCAATCCAGCCAATAATCGTTTTGGCGACATAGGGGATGATGCGACTGCCACCGGGAGATCCGATTGCAAGAACTGGCTTCCCATCACGCAAAATGATGGTTGGCGCCATGGAGGACCGTGGGCGTTTGCCTGGTTCAATTCGGTTGGCAACGGGCTTACTGTCAACCTCCGGCACAAATGAGAAATCTGTAAGTTCATTGTTGAGCAGAAAGCCCCCAACCATCAGTCTCGAGCCAAAGCCGTTTTCAATCGTTGTGGTCATCGACACCACATTGCCGGCGTCATCTACAATTGAGAAATGACTGGTTGAGGGAAGTTCCAGCGAATTGTCTGGAGCGTAAAGTTGAGCGTGGTCGAAGGGTGGCTCCCCAGGCTTCAATTCATCTGCAGGAATAGCGTCTTCACGGGTCAGAGTGCGGCCACGTTTCCAGAGATATTCACGATTAAGCAGACCTTTTGGCATTTTTACAAAGTCGCTATCGGCCATATAAAGGCCCCGATCAGCAAATGCGAGGCGAGAGGCATCACCAAACAACCGCCAACTGGTTGGATCGTTCATGCCGTATGCCTTCAGATCATATGGCTCCAACATTCCGAGGATTTGGCCGACCGTCAGCGCGCCGGAAGAGGGCGGGCCCATGCCACATACTTCGAACTTACGATAGGTATAGCAAACCGGGTCACGTTCAATGATTTGGTAGTTAGCGAGATCGTCAAGCGAAAGTCGGCCTGGATTTCCTTCAGCATTCTGTACAGTGTCTACAATGCGTTTTGCCAGGTCACCTGAATAGAACGCATCGGGCCCGTTTGCGGCGATCGCCTTTAATGTTGCAGCATATTCAGGGTTGCGGATTTTGGTGCCGACAAACAGTGGTACTGCTTCTTCACTCAGGAAATAATTGCGTGTGGTTTCGTACTTGAAAAGACTTTCAGCCGAACGTGTGATGAGTGCGTTGAGGCGAGGAGAGACCTCAAACCCGTTCTCTGCGAGAGCAATTGCGGCGTCAAACAATGACGACCATTCCAGCTTGCCATGTTTCCTATGGACCTCATGCAAAAGCTTAACAGTGCCGGGCGTGCCAACTGAACGTCCTCCAACCACGGCATCGAAAAAGCGCATGGGTTGACCATCTTCCCCAATGAACATGTCTGCCGTTGCTGCAGCCGGTGCGGTTTCGCGACCATCATATGTCGTGAGACGGTTGGCATCTGCGTCAAAATACACAAGAAATGCACCGCCGCCCAATCCTGACGACTGCGGTTCTACCAATCCCAAAACCAGTTGAACGACCACCATGGCATCAACCGCATTTCCCCCTTGTTTCAGGATTTCATTTCCTGCCTTACTGGCATGGGGGTTAGCGGCGGCAACCATGTGGCGCGATGCTTTTACAAGTTCTTTTTGGGTGACACCCGATGCAGCTTCTGGCGCAACACCGTCTGCTGCGTCCTGAGCGGAAACCTGCGAATGTAACGTTGCAAGAAAGAGGATGGAAATGGCGAATAATTGGGCGAATCGAACCATGGTCATAAAGATGCCTTTTGCTGCGGATAAGGTTCTCATCTTAGGCGCTGTTTGTCTTTGATCAACTGATACATGAAATTTCAATGCAAATTTGAACTGCATTGCCTGTTTTGCCTCTCGGTGCGTTGTCGAGCCAAAGGCAAAATGATACAAAACTGCTCGTATAAGTGAGATATCGGGGCATCTCGCGTTGCACGAAAAGCCAGGGGAAGTGGCGAAATGAATGATGTGGCAAGCCCCATTAATTCGGGAAACAAGCCCTATTTGAACACTCGGGAGGTTTTGGGCCTCTCTGAGGATGCGCAATTCAATCCATATCTGCAGTCTGCGATTGAAAAACTCGTGGGCGTAGACAAGCTCAATCGGCTAATGGAAGAGGTCGGGCGACCTTGGCCGCAAGCCAATGAGTTGATCGATATTCTATTCGAGCGTTTGAATATCCGATGGAATATCGAAAACCCGGAAATTCTGGATGAACTTGATGACCGCCCAAAAGTGTTTGTTGCAAATCACCCTTACGGTTTGCCCGATGCATTTGCCCTGTTTCAGCTTTTGACACAATACCGTTCGAATATTCGGATATTCGCCAATAAGCTGTTGGCTGCCACCCAATTGGACGAACCGAGTCTTTTGTTCGTTGATCCTTTTACTGCAGCCGGCAATCGCGGGCAGAACCGCAAGTCAATTGCCACAGCATTGCGTCACTTGAGAAGCGGCGGTGATCTTGCCCTGTTCCCGGGGCGCATTTGCTCTCATTTGAAAACCTCTGACTGGACAATTTCGGATGCGGATTGGACAGATCAGGTCCGCAATTTTGTAGAAATTTGCGATGGTGAAATGGTTCCGCTCTATATCAGCGGTCGCAATTCCATGCTGTTTAATCTGTCAGGCCTGATCCACCCGAGAATACGTACTTATCTTTTATTGCGCGAGTTCCTGCGTGGCGGGCATGATTTTACCTTCCGTGTTGGAGAGCCGGTGAATGCCAATCAATTGCGCCGGGTTTCCCGCAGCATGTCAGTTGGCGGCTTTGCCCGCTGTGCTGTCTATTCGCTGAAAACGGGCAGTCCGAAACTGCATGATCTCCCGCAATTGATTGAGCCAGAGCTCAGGAATGAAATCGAAGCACAAACAATTAATCGGAAGCCCGTTCCAACTGGTGGAAAATCCGTTAAAAAACTGCTTGATCAACAGCAGGTTCTTGTAAGGCACAACGGCTTCACGGTATACAACATTTTGCCGGGCATCTCAGATAAACTGCTTGATCTGGTATGTGAGATCCGTTTTTCGGCCTATGCTTCAGAAGCCAATGTTGATCATCCTTCTGAATTGCAGGATACATATGATGCGTTTTACCATCATTTAGTGCTTTGGGATGACGAACGCTCTACGGTCGCTGGGGTGTATCGCTACACATTGCCGGACCCGGAAAACAAGCCGGTTAATTCTGAAAATCTGGTAACAAACAGTATTTTCAACCTTTCTCCAGAGTTTGAGAGACTTTTACCACGATCCATGGAACTGGGGCGTGCTGCGATCTTGCCGGAATATCAAAGAACCTATTCGCCCTTGATGTTGTTGTGGCGCGCGATTCTTGAAGTGCCGCGTCAAAACAAAATGGTGAGATATCTGTTCGGGCCGGTAACTATGGGTCAAAAATTCACACCGGTATCGCGCGAATTGTTGCGTCGCTTCATCATGAAGGAGTGTGGTGACAAGTCGATGCAGGGATATGTATCAGCCAAACGCGCATTGAAGTTCGACATTCCAAAAGAGGTCGAACTCTCGCGTCTCGAAAATGCATGTGGAGATTTCTCACAGCTTGGAAACATCGTCACCGGGCTGGAAGGGGGCAAACGGATGTTGCCTGTTCTTTTCAGACATTATGCGAATGTTGGCTGTAAATACATCGGTTTTGGTGAGTGGCGTGAATTGGACTATGCCACGACGGGTTTGACAATTCTGGACCTGAAGAATGTTAGTCCCGGACTGATAAACCGATACTACGGGCATGAGGGTGCCAGGGACTTTCTCGCAGATCGTTGATCCTGCAAAGTGGGCGGATAAATCGCCCCTTTTTTTGAAGAGTCTCTTGCGTAGACGATGATTTGGTTGTAATCACGTTCGAAAGTTCGGTGTGCATGATGGAGTAATCCGTTTTGCGCACTCTTTTTGTTGCTCTGCAGGCGGTTGAATTGCTTGAGAGTATCTCACATATAAAGCGACGATCGAAACAGTTTCAGGCTCGGGTATTCCATGGCGGCGAAAACAAATCCTTTTACCTTTCTGCAGCAAGTGCGCACGGAAGTCTCAAAGGTTACATGGCCAACACGGCGTGAAACGGTTGTAAGCTCCATCATGGTTTTTGTGATGGTCGGTCTGGCGATGTTGTTTTTCTTTTCGGTGGACCAGATTTTGGGCTGGTTTGTCGGATTTTTGCTCAGCTTCGGAAGCTGATCTGCGATAATTACGAGGACGGGTTAAATGGCGCATCGCTGGTACATTGTTCACGCCTACTCAAATTTTGAGAAAAAGGTGGCTGAATCCATCGAGGAGCAGGCCAAGCAAAAAGGGCTTGAGCATCTTTTTGAAGCCGTAATGGTTCCAACTGAGAAGGTTGTAGAAGTTCGTCGCGGTCGCAAGGTTGATGCCGAGCGGAAGTTCTTCCCTGGTTATGTCCTTGTGAAGATGGAAATGACCGATGCAGCTTTTCACCTTATCAAGAATACTCCGAAAGTAACAGGCTTCCTTGGTGCAGACAACAAGCCAAAGCCGATTACAGACAAGGAAGCAGATCGCATTCTCAATCAGGTTCAAGAGGGTGTGGATCGTCCAAAGCCGTCTGTCATGTTTGATGTGGGTGAGAATATCCGTGTTTCCGATGGGCCATTTGCTTCGTTCAACGGCGTTGTTCAGGAAGTCGATGAGGAGCGTGCCCGCCTCAAAGTGGAAGTTTCAATTTTTGGCCGGGCTACCCCGGTCGATCTCGAATACGGGCAAGTCGAAAAACTTTAACCCGTTTAAATTGCGGGAGGGAAGGGCGATCTGGCCGATCGCGCGAACCGTACCGCAAACCTCAAACCGCTGGGTTTCCAGCACATGAAGGAAAAGAAACATGGCCAAGAAAATTGAAGGTTACCTGAAACTTCAGGTTCCTGCTGGCAACGCTTCACCTTCGCCGCCAATTGGTCCGGCGCTCGGTCAGCGTGGTCTGAACATTATGGAATTCTGTAAGGCATTTAATGCCAAGACGCAGGAAATGGAGAAGGATTCTCCCGTTCCGGTCGAAATTACAATCTTTGCGGACAAATCATTCACATTCGTGATGAAGCAGCCGCCAATGTCTTACTTCATCAAGAAGGCGTTGAACTTGAAGTCTGGCTCGACTGAGCCTGGTCGTTCAAGTGCCGGTACGCTGACACAAGATCAGGTCCGCGAGATTGCCGAAAAGAAAATGCCTGACCTGAATGCAGGTGATATCGAAGCAGCGATGCGCATTGTCGAGGGTTCTGCCCGCTCAATGGGTATCCAGGTGGAGGGCTGATCATGGCTGGAAAACGCATTAAGAACGCCCGTGAAGGTATTGATCGGAATCAGCTTTATTCACTTGCAGAAGCCGTTGGCTTCGTTAAGGAGCGTGCCTCCGCAAAGTTCGATGAGACTGTTGAAGTCGCGATGAATTTGGGGGTTGACCCACGTCACGCTGACCAAATGGTTCGCGGTGTTGTAAATCTTCCTAACGGAACAGGTCGTTCGGTTCGGGTTGCGGTATTTGCTAAAGACGCAAAGGCTGATGAAGCAAAAGCTGCTGGTGCAGACATCGTTGGTGCAGAAGACCTGATGGAAACCATCCAGAAGGGCGAGATCAATTTCGATCGTTGTATCGCGACACCTGACATGATGCCGCTCGTTGGTCGTTTGGGTAAGGTCCTTGGACCACGTAACCTGATGCCAAACCCGAAGACGGGCACGGTAACACCTGACGTTAAGTCTGCTGTTGAAGCTGCCAAAGGCGGTGCTGTTGATTTCCGTGTTGAAAAAGCTGGCATCATTCATGCTGGCGTTGGCAAGGCATCTTTTGATGCAGCCAAGATTGAAGAAAATGTTCGCGCATTCGCAGACGCAGTGCAAAAGGCAAAACCGTCAGGCGCCAAAGGTACTTTCGTCAAGCGTATCGCAATTTCCTCCACAATGGGACCGGGCGTGAAAATCGATCCTGCGACCGTTCTGGAAGGATAAATAAGAATTCTTGCCCGGCACTCGTCGGGCATGAGCCGTTTCATTCAGGTTTTTGAATGAAACACCTGTCCGAGATCACGGGTGACCAAAGTCGAAAGATTGATGGTCTTAATTTTGCCGGTGGTAGACGGGAGTGAGAACGAAATTCACCGGGTTTTATCCGAAGATTTCAGTTCAAACTCGCTAGCCTAGTCGAATTGGAGTGTAGCGCTCCGCGTATCGGCCTGGGACAGGACCTTGAGCGTCGGATGCTTGAAAGTTCTGTCTTTCAGGGGTTCGGCAAAAGCAACCGGAATGTTTTGGGAAACCGGAATGTTCCAATTGGAGAGAGACTGTGGAAAGAGCGGAAAAACGTGAGTTTGTAGCTTCCATGAACGAAGTGTTTTCGAACGCTGGCGCTGTGGTTGTTGCACACTATTCCGGTATCACCGTTGCTCAGATGAGTACATTGCGTGCTCAGATGAAAGAAGCTGGTGGCACTGTCAAAGTCGCGAAGAACCGTCTTGCCAAACTCGCTCTTGAAGGCACGGAAGCTGCCCACATCCAGGATCTGTTCGTTGGACAAACACTCGTTTGTTATTCGGATGATCCGGTGACAGCTCCCAAGGTGGCCGTTGAATTTGCTAAGACCAACGACAAGCTCGTTATTCTTGGCGGTGCAATGGGTGCCACCAACCTCGATGCAAATGGTGTCAAGGCGCTCGCGTCTCTGCCATCACTTGATGAACTACGCGGTAAACTTGTTGGCCTGCTTCAGGCACCAGCTGGCAAGATTGCTCAAGTGGTCAATGCACCTGCAGGTCAGCTTGCACGTGTTGTCGGGGCTTATGCTGCAAAGGACGAGGCTGCGTGAGGCATTTCTCGCTAACCTCAAAGTTTGAACTGAGATTAAGTAAGGAAACTTAAAATGGCTGATCTTGAAAAGATCGTAGACGATCTGTCTGCACTGACTGTTTTGGAAGCTGCTGAGCTTTCTAAAATGCTCGAAGAAAAATGGGGCGTATCTGCCGCTGCTCCTGTTGCTGTTGCAGCAGTTGCTGGTGGTGGTGATGCCGGTGGCGCTGCTGAAGAGAAAGACGAGTTTGACGTTATTCTTGCAGATGCAGGCGCTTCAAAAATCAACGTGATTAAGGAAGTTCGCGGAATTACAGGCCTTGGCCTCAAAGAAGCAAAAGACCTTGTTGAAGCTGGCGGTAAGGCAGTTAAAGAAGGTGCTTCTAAAGCTGAAGCTGAAGAAATCAAAGCCAAGCTTGAAGCTGCAGGCGCTAAAGTCGAGCTCAAGTAAGTGCTTTTCGGGTCCATTCGGGCTTGATACAAACGTTTTCAAACCTCGGATCCGTCCGGGGTTTTCTGGCATAGATCGACCGAAAGAATGGGTCTCTTTGACAGAAGTGTTGAGTAGGGCATGTCCGGATCGTTTGCCCGCGGTCCCACAACGCAATTGACAGTCCGTCGTCAGACTGGGCTTTCGAAAACCGATGGGATGGGTTTTTGAAAGAATAGACTGGCTCACTACTGCCGATAAGACACAAGGTGTGATAATGGCTAAAAACCATGTTTTCAATGGTCGCAAACGCGTCAGAAAATTCTTCGGTAACATCACCGAAGTGGCAGAAATGCCGAACCTGATTGAGGTTCAGAAACAATCTTATGACCAATTTTTGATGGTTGACGAGCCGGAAGGTGGCCGTGGAGACGAAGGTCTGCAAGCGGTATTCAATTCCGTATTTCCGATCAAGGATTTTGCTGGTTCAGCGCAGCTTGAGTTCGTTCGTTACGAATTTGATGCTCCAAAATACGATGTTGAAGAGTGTCGTCAGCGCGACATGACTTACGCAGCGCCGCTTAAGGTGACGCTTCGCCTGATCGTGTTTGATATTGATGAAGATACAGGCGCGAAGTCTGTTAAAGACATCAAGGAACAGGACGTTTACATGGGCGATATGCCGCTTATGACCAACAATGGTACGTTTATCGTCAACGGCACAGAGCGCGTGATTGTATCCCAGATGCACCGCTCTCCAGGCGTATTCTTTGACCATGACAAGGGCAAGACACACTCTTCGGGCAAGCTGCTGTTTGCGGCACGTGTGATCCCTTACCGTGGTTCATGGCTTGATGTTGAGTTTGATGCCAAAGACATCGTTTATGCTCGTATCGACCGTCGTCGCAAAATTCCTGCAACGTCCCTTTTGCAGGCACTGGGCTATGATCACGAGGAAATCCTCGACACATTCTACACATCTTCCAAAGCCACCCGTGATGGCGATGGCTGGAAAATGCCGTTCGATGCTGATGCGTTGAAAGGCACAAAAGCCGATGCTGATCTGATCGATGCAGACAGCGGTGAAGTTGTAGTTGAAATGGGCAAGAAGATTACTACCCGTACCATCAAACAACTCAACGAGAAGGGCGTTAAGAACCTCAAGATCACAAACGAGCAAATGTTTGGTCGTTACGTCTCAGAGGACATCGTCAACACCAAGACGGGTGAGATTTACCTCGAAGCTGGTAATGAGATTGACGAAAAGGCAATCGAGGTTCTCGATGAAGCCAAGGTCAAGAGCATTCCGGTCCTGAACATCGACTACGTGAATGTGGGTGGCTACATCCGCAACACCCTTGCGGTTGATAAAAATGACAGCCGTCAGGATGCGCTCTTCGACATCTACCGCGTGATGCGTCCCGGTGAGCCGCCTACCATGGAATCTGCAGAAGCGATGTTCAATTCGCTGTTCTTCGACTCCGAGCGTTATGACCTTTCAGCCGTTGGTCGCGTGAAAATGAACATCCGTCTTCAGCTTGATGTGGAGGATACGGTCCGCGTTCTACGCCGTGAAGACATTCTGGAAGTTGTTAAAACGCTTGTGGACCTTCGCGATGGCAAGGGCGACATTGATGACATCGACAACCTCGGCAACCGCCGGGTTCGTTCTGTCGGTGAATTGATGGAAAACCAGTACCGCATTGGTCTTCTTCGCATGGAGCGTGCTATCAAAGAGCGCATGTCTTCTATCGAAGTCGACACTGTGATGCCGCAGGACCTGATCAACGCGAAACCAGCTGCAGCTGCGGTTCGTGAGTTTTTCGGTTCTTCCCAGCTTTCACAGTTCATGGACCAGACAAACCCATTGTCAGAAATCACGCACAAGCGCCGTCTTTCTGCGCTTGGGCCGGGTGGTCTTACCCGTGAACGCGCTGGCTTTGAAGTCCGCGACGTGCATCCGACCCACTATGGTCGTATCTGTCCGATTGAAACACCGGAAGGTCCGAACATTGGTTTGATCAACTCGCTGGCAACGTTTGCTCGTGTCAACAAATACGGTTTCATCGAAAGCCCGTATCGTAAAGTGGTGAACTCCAAGGTAACCGAAGAGGTAATTTATCTCTCTGCCATGGAAGAAGCCCGTTACAATGTGGCACAGGCGAATGCGCCGCTCGATAAAAACTACAAGTTCGAGAACGAGTTTGTAACCTGCCGCAAGGCCGGTGAAGTCATGATGGTTCCAAGTGAAAACGTGGAACTGATGGACGTATCACCAAAACAGCTCGTGTCCGTTGCATCGTCGCTGATCCCGTTCCTCGAGAACGACGATGCGAACCGCGCTCTTATGGGTTCAAACATGATGCGTCAGGCCGTGCCGCTTGTTCGTGCTGAAGCTCCGTTCGTGGGTACTGGCATGGAGCCAGTGGTTGCACGCGACTCAGGTGCTGCGATCGGTGCAAGACGTACCGGTGTTGTGGATCAGGTTGATGCGACACGTATCGTTATCCGGGCTACCGAAGATCTTGACCCAAGCAAGCCTGGTGTCGATATCTACCGTCTGCAAAAGTATCAGCGTTCCAACCAGTCAACCTGTATCAACCAGCGTCCGCTGGTTCGTGTAGGGGACCGGATTTCCAAAGGCGACATTATTGCGGATGGTCCTTCAACAGACCTCGGTGATTTGGCGCTGGGCCGTAACGTGCTTGTCGCGTTCATGCCTTGGAATGGTTACAACTACGAAGATTCCATCCTTCTTTCTGAGCGTATCGTGCGTGACGACGTCTTTACCTCAATTCACATTGAGGAATACGAAGTCATGGCCCGCGATACCAAGCTCGGCCCGGAAGAAATCACTCGGGATATTCCAAATGTTTCCGAAGAAGCTCTCAAGAACCTCGACGAAGCGGGCATCACCTACATTGGTGCCGAAGTTGGACCGGGCGATATTCTCGTCGGCAAGATCACACCAAAGGGCGAGAGCCCGATGACCCCGGAGGAGAAACTTCTCCGTGCCATCTTTGGTGAGAAAGCTTCTGACGTTCGTGACACATCCCTGCGCATGCCGCCGGGAGGTTTCGGTACCGTTGTAGAAGTTCGTGTTTTCAACCGTCACGGTATTGAAAAAGACGAACGCGCCCAATCTATCGAGCGTGAAGAGATTGAATCGCTTTCCAAAGACCGCGATGACGAACAGGCAATCCTCGACCGTAACGTCTATGGTCGTCTGACGGACATGCTGAAAGGCAAGGAAGCGGTTGCTGGTCCTAAAGGCTTCAAAAAAGGCACCAAGGTAACAGCTGAGATTCTCGATGAGTATCCGCGTTCGCAGTGGTGGCAGTTCGCGCTTGGCAATGACAAGCAACAAAGCGAACTGGAAGCACTTCAGGCACAGTATGACGATTCCAAGTCATTGCTTGAGCAGCGTTTCATGGACAAGGTTGAAAAGCTTCAGCGCGGCGACGAGCTGATGCCGGGCGTCATGAAAATGGTCAAAGTCTTCGTTGCTGTGAAGCGCAAGCTTCAGCCGGGCGACAAAATGGCTGGTCGCCACGGCAACAAGGGTGTGGTTTCCCGCATCATGCCAGTGGAAGACATGCCTTTCCTTGAAGATGGCACACACGCTGACATCGTGTTGAACCCGCTTGGTGTTCCATCACGGATGAACGTGGGCCAGATTCTCGAAACGCACCTTGGCTGGGCTTGTGCCGGCATGGGTCGCAAAATCGGTGATCTGATTGAAGCGTACAAGGAAAGCGGTGACATCAAGCCACTGCGTTCTGAGCTTGAAACCACGTTTGGTGACAACGAGCGCAATGAGCCTGTGAAAGACTATGATGATGAATCTGTCATGCGCCTTGCAGATCAGCTGACACGCGGTGTTTCAATCGCAACGCCTGTCTTTGACGGTGCGAATGAAGGCAACATCGTTGAGATGCTGGAGCAGGCCGGTCTTCATTCGTCCGGTCAGTCGACCGTGTATGATGGCCGCACGGGTGAAGCCTTCGACCGTCAGGTCACCATGGGCTACATCTACATGCTCAAGCTTCATCACTTGGTAGATGACAAGATCCACGCTCGTTCGATTGGTCCATACTCGCTTGTCACACAGCAGCCGCTGGGTGGTAAGGCGCAGTTTGGTGGTCAGCGCTTCGGCGAGATGGAGGTCTGGGCACTTGAGGCATATGGCGCAGCCTACACGCTTCAGGAAATGCTCACCGTCAAGTCGGATGACGTTGCCGGTCGTACCAAGGTCTATGAGGCAATCGTACGTGGTGATGACACCTTTGAAGCAGGTATCCCTGAAAGCTTCAACGTTCTGGTCAAGGAGATGCGTTCTCTTGGCCTCAATGTTGATCTGGAGAATACGAAAATCCCGAACTTCGATCCTGAAGAAGGAGACGAAGAAGAAGGGGATGATCTTCTCCCGGATGCTGCGGAGTAACAAGACAAGGGCAGGGCGCCCGGATGTGTGTCCTGCCGGTTAGTTGCGTAAGGCGAAATCAATTTCAGGCTTTGTAAACCTCACGATCCGCAAAGTCTAAACCGGGGGAAGCCCCGAAAGGAACCGAGACATGAACCAGGAAGTCATGAACCTCTTCAATAACCCGGCTGCATCGCAGAATTTTGATGCTATCCGGATCTCTATCGCGTCACCGGAAAAAATCCTTTCCTGGTCGTTTGGTGAGATCAAAAAGCCGGAAACCATTAACTACCGTACGTTCAAGCCAGAACGTGACGGTTTGTTCTGCGCGCGCATCTTTGGTCCGGTGAAGGACTACGAATGTCTTTGCGGCAAATACAAGCGCATGAAATACAAAGGCATCATTTGTGAAAAATGTGGCGTTGAAGTTACCCTTTCCCGCGTTCGTCGTGAGCGCATGGGCCACATTGATCTTGCTGCACCCGTTGCTCACATCTGGTTCTTGAAGTCACTACCATCTCGCATTGGCCTTCTGCTTGATATGACGCTGAAGGATATCGAACGCGTTCTGTATTTCGAAAACTTCGTTGTAACGGAGCCTGGCCTTACAGCCCTTCAAGAGCATCAGCTTCTTTCTGAAGAAGAATATATGAATGCAATTGATGAGTATGGCGAAGACACTTTCACCGCCATGATCGGTGCTGAAGCAATTCATGAAATCCTTGCTTCGATGGATCTCGAAAAGATTGCTGGCGATCTTCGTGTTGAGCTTTCTGAGACCACTTCAGAGCTCAAGACAAAGAAAATTACCAAGCGTCTCAAGGTTGTAGAGGCGTTTCTTGAATCAGGAAATCGTCCTGAGTGGATGATCATGAAGGTAATCCCGGTTATTCCACCGGACCTTCGTCCGCTAGTTCCATTGGATGGTGGTCGCTTTGCAACGTCTGACCTTAACGACCTTTACCGTCGTGTGATCAACCGTAACAACCGTCTCCGTCGTCTGGTTGAATTGAAGGCGCCAGACATCATCATCCGCAACGAAAAGCGTATGCTGCAAGAGTCTGTTGATGCACTGTTCGACAATGGTCGCCGTGGCCGTACGATTACGGGTGCCAACAAACGTCCGTTGAAATCTCTTTCAGACATGCTGAAAGGCAAGCAGGGCCGTTTCCGCCAGAACCTTCTTGGTAAACGCGTTGACTATTCTGGCCGTTCGGTGATTGTGACTGGCCCTGAACTTCTGCTGCATCAATGTGGTTTGCCGAAGAAAATGGCTCTCGAATTGTTTAAGCCGTTCATCTATGCGCGTCTGGATGCAAAGGGATATTCCTCAACAGTCAAACAGGCGAAGAAACTGGTTGAAAAAGAGCGCCCGGAAGTCTGGGACATTCTCGACGAGGTTATCCGTGAGCACCCAGTTCTTCTGAACCGTGCGCCAACGCTTCACCGTCTTGGTATTCAGGCATTTGAGCCTGTCCTGATTGAAGGTAAGGCCATCCAGCTTCACCCGCTGGTTTGTGCAGCGTTTAACGCCGACTTTGATGGTGACCAAATGGCGGTACACGTGCCATTGTCACTTGAGTCACAGCTTGAAGCGCGTGTCTTGATGATGTCTACCAACAACATCCTGCACCCGGCGAATGGTCAGCCGATCATTGTGCCTTCACAGGATATGGTTCTGGGTCTCTATTATCTTTCAATCATGAACGATAATGAGCCGGGCGAGGGCATGGCTTTTGGTGATATGGGCGAACTGAACCACGCGATTGATACGGGTGTGGTAACGCTTCACACGAAAATCCGTGGCCGCTTCAAGACTGTTGATGAAGAAGGCAATCCGGTTTCACAAATCCATGAAACCACGCCGGGTCGTATGATCCTGGGTGAATTGTTGCCGCGTCACTTCAAGGTAAGCTTTGATATAGTCAACCGTGAGATGACTAAGAAAAACATCTCCAAGATGATCGACACGGTTTATCGCCATTCCGGTCAGAAAGAGACTGTGATCTTCTGTGACCGCATCATGCAGTTGGGCTTTGGTCATGCATGTCGTGCCGGTATCTCGTTCGGTAAGGATGACATGGTTATTCCTGACACCAAAGCGGGTCTGGTCGAAGAAACACAAGCGCTCACCAAAGAGTATGAACAACAGTACAATGACGGCCTGATCACCCAGGGCGAAAAGTACAACAAGGTTGTTGATGCCTGGGCGAAGTGTGGTGACAAGGTTGCTGACGAAATGATGGACCGCATTCGTGCTGTCAATTTCGATGAGGAAAGCAAGCGCCAGCTTCCGATGAACTCAATCTACATGATGTCTCACTCCGGTGCGCGTGGTTCTCCAACACAGATGAAACAGCTTGCTGGTATGCGCGGCCTCATGGCCAAGCCGTCCGGTGAAATCATCGAGAGCCCGATCATCTCGAACTTTAAGGAAGGTCTGACCGTTCTTGAGTACTTCAACTCCACTCACGGTGCCCGTAAGGGTCTTGCCGATACGGCGTTGAAGACAGCGAACTCAGGTTACCTGACACGTCGTTTGGTGGATGTTGCTCAAGACTGCATCATCACCACACCGGATTGTGGTACCGAGAATGGTCTTACCATGCAGGCTGTGGTTGATGCTGGTCAGGAAGTTGCATCACTCGGAATGCGCATTCTGGGTCGTACCACCGCTGAAGATCTGGTCCATCCGGAATCAGGCGAGGTGATCTTCCCGATCAACCATTTGATCAGTGAAGAAGACGTCGATGTGATTGAAGGAGCAGGCATCAAGACTGTGAAGATCCGTTCTGCGCTTACCTGTGAAGCCCAGACCGGTATCTGCGGTGCATGTTATGGTCGTGACCTAGCTCGCGGTACTTCCGTGAACATGGGTGAGGCTGTTGGTGTTATCGCCGCGCAGTCCATCGGCGAACCGGGTACACAGCTTACCATGCGTACGTTCCACATTGGTGGTACGGCGCAGGTGGTCGACTCGTCATTCCTTGAAGCGTCTTACGAAGGTGTTATCAAGCTTCGCAACGCGAATGTTTCCAAAGACTCTGACGGCAACATGATCGTCATGGGCCGGAACATGGCGATTGTCATCGAAGACGAGAAGGGTGTCGAGCGCGCTTCTCACCGCATCAACTACGGCTCACGCTTGTTGGTTGCCGAAGGCGACAGCATCAAGCAAAGCCAGCGTATGGCGGAATGGGATCCATACACCCGTCCGATGATGACTGAAGTCGATGGTACCATTGAGTTTGAAGACGTTGTCGACGGCCTCTCCGTTCAAGAGAACGCGGATGAATCAACCGGTATCACCAAGCGTGTTGTTGTCGACTGGCGTGCAAACCCACGCGGTGCCGACCTCAAACCTGCGATCGTGATCAAGGACAAGAACGGCGAAGTTGCCAAGCTCAAGCGTGGTGGTGAAGCCCGTATCTTCCTGTCAGTTGATGCCATCCTTTCAGTTGAGCCTGGTGCGAAAGTGAAAGCGGGTGACGTTCTTGCCCGTATTCCTACGGAAAGCGCGAAGACGAAAGACATTACCGGTGGTCTGCCACGGGTTGCTGAACTCTTTGAAGCACGTCGTCCGAAGGATCACGCTGTGATTGCGACCATTGACGGAACCATCCGTTATGGCCGTGACTACAAGAACAAGCGTCGCATCTCGATTGAGCCAAACGATTCCACATTGGAGCCGGCGGAATACCTCATTCCGAAGTCGAAGCCGTTCCACTTGCAGGATGGTGATCCGATCGAGAAGGGGGATTACATCCTCGACGGCAACCCGGCACCGCACGATATTCTGGCAATTCGCGGCGTTGAAGCACTTGCTTCATACCTCGTGAACGAAATCCAGGACGTCTATCGCCTGCAGGGTGTGACCATCAACGACAAGCATATCGAGGTGATTGTTCGCCAGATGCTGCAGAAAGTTGAGATCACAGAGCCAGGTGATACGGGCCTCATCGTTGGCGAACAGATGGATCGCATTGAGATGGAAATTCTCAATGAGCGCATGGTTGAAGAGGGCAAGAAGCCTGCTGAAGGAGATCCGGTTCTTCTCGGTATCACCAAGGCGAGCCTGCAGACCCGTTCGTTCATCTCGGCTGCTTCGTTCCAGGAAACTACACGCGTGCTGACAGAAGCTTCAGTTGCCGGCAAGTCCGACACGCTGGAAGGCCTCAAGGAGAACGTGATCGTGGGTCGCCTGATCCCGGCCGGTACCGGTGGGGTTATGTCTCGCGTGCGTCGTCTGGCGAACCAGCGCGATGACATGATCATCGACGAACGTCGCAAGATGGCAGACGCTGATGCGCTACTCGAAGACATGAGCAGTGGAGAAGCGGCTGAGTAACCCGCACTCGCTGTAAACCAAGAAGTTAAGGGCCGCTTTTAAGCGGCCCTTTTTTGTGCTGTTCTGTAACTGGTTTGAAATTTCTTGGAAACAGGGGTATTTTTCCGCCAAGGGGCTTCTTAAGGCGACTATGTCGTCACAGGATCGGAAAAATGGTACAGATTATTTCCCACCAAAAGAGTGTTAGCCGTAGACGTTTTTTGGGCGGGGTTTCATGCGCGGCGCTAAGCGCTATAGCAACTGGTTGCTCAAGTACTCAATCTTCGCAAGGATTTGTGGCTGGGCAGGCGCGGGCAATTCGTCTGCCATCAATTGACCATGCTTCTGCCTACGCGGCGGTGGAAGATTCTGAAGTCAGCCTCCCTGCGTTTGATTACTTGAAAATGGACCCGAAATATCTTCGCCAGTGGGTGAATTTCAGAACGAGTCATAAACCGGGAACCGTGATTGTTGATGGTTCGGGTCCGCATCTTTATCTGGTTCAACCCAATAGCCGCGCAATTCGCTATGGTACAGCTGTAGGGAAGGAGGGGCATGCTTGGTATGGCGATGCAGTCATGAAGTGGAAGCAGAAGTGGCCCACCTGGACGCCACCACCAGAGATGATTGCC
>JAAUYH010095012.1_pt1 | contig 35381 bp, 33 predicted proteins | sample 7278061 | NCBI WGS metagenome assembly JAAUYH01 (sample SAMN14350203, study PRJNA611818) | marine sediment metagenome | isolation source: surface marine sediment (0.6m) | place: French Polynesia: Moorea | collected 2018-08 | reverse complement strand
CGATCGACCAGGGTCGGGTGGTGGAGGAGTCCGGCCCCCGAGCTTCCCGCAACCGACTTCAGACGACGACACTGCTCGACGCCATCGAGGAGCACCGCTTCGACGCTCTCTGCGGTGGCGCCCGTCGCGACGAGGAGAAGGCTCGCGCCAAGGAGCGCGTCTACTCCTTCCGGGATGACTTCGGCCAGTGGGACCCCAAGGGCCAGCGCCCCGAGCTGTGGAACCTCTACAACGGTCGCATCAAGATGGGCGAGCACATCCGGGTGTTCCCGATCTCGAACTGGACCGAGCTGGACATCTGGCAGTACATCGCCGACGACGCCGTCGACATCCCGTCGATCTACTACGCCCACAAGCGCCATGTCTTCGAGCGCGACGGAATGCTCCTCGCCGCCAGCGATTACATAGAGCTGATCGACGGCGAGACCGTCTACGAGGAGACCGTGCGCTACCGGACGGTCGGCGACATGACGATCACCGGTGCCGTCGAGTCCAATGCCGACACAGTCGAGAAGATCATCGCCGAGATTGCGGCAACCCGGCTCACCGAGCGCGGCGCCACCCGAGCCGACGACCGTACGTCCGAAGCGGCCATGGAAGACCGCAAGAAGGAGGGCTACTTCTGATGTCCGAGATCCTCCGATTCGCCACCGCCGGGTCAGTCGACGACGGCAAGTCGACGCTGATCGGCCGCCTCCTCTACGACACCAAGGCCATCTTCGAGGATCAGCTCGAAGCGGTCGAGCGCACGTCGCAGAAGATGGGCACCGAATACGTCAACCTCGCCCTTCTGACCGACGGCCTCCGGGCCGAGCGCGAACAGGGCATCACGATCGACGTTGCCTACCGCTACTTCGCCACCCCGAAGCGCAAGTTCATCATCGCCGACACACCGGGCCATATTCAGTACACCCGCAACATGGTCACCGGCGCCTCGACCGCCGACCTGGCTCTCATTCTCGTCGACGTTCGTAACGGTGTCATCGAGCAGAGCCGCCGCCACAGCTACATCGCCTCGCTCCTGCGCATCCCCCACATCGTCGTCTGCGTCAACAAGATGGACCTCGTCGACTACGACCAGGACGCCTTCAAGAGGGTGCGCGACGAGTTCCGCGACTTCGCCATGCGTCTCGACGTTCCCGACCTGTCGTTCATACCGGTGTCGGCTCTGAAGGGCGACAACATCGTCGACCGCTCCGCAAACATGCCCTGGTACGAGGGCCCGTCGCTGCTCACGCATCTCGAGACCGTGCACATCGCATCCGACCGCAACATGGTCGACGTGCGCTTCCCCGTGCAATACGTGATCCGCCCCCACAGCGACGAGCACCACGACTACCGCGGCTACGCCGGCACCGTTTCCGGCGGTGTCATGAAGCCCGGCGACGAGGTCGTCGTCCTGCCCAGCGGCTTCGAGTCGACGATCAAGTCGATCGACACCCTCGAGGGCCCGGTCGACGAGGCCTTTCCCCCGATGGCCGTCACGGTGCGCCTCGACGACGAGATCGACATCAGCCGGGGCGACATGATCTGCCGGCCGAACAACCAGCCGACCGTCACCCAGGACCTGGACGCCATGATCTGCTGGATGGACGAGACATCGACGCTCGCCCCACGCAAGAAGTACGCCATCAAGCACACGAGCCGGGCCGCTCGCGTCATGATCAAGGACCTGAACTACCGGCTCGACATCAACACGCAGCACCGCGACGAGGAGGCGACCGAGATCGGGCTCAACGAGATCGCCCGCATCAGCTTCCGGTCGACCATGCCGCTTTTCGTCGACGAATACCGGCGCAACCGCACCACGGGCAGCTTCGTGCTGATCGACGAGGCGACCAACGCGACCGTCGCGGCCGGCATGGTGCTCGGAGAAACCGGCGGGTAAGCGCCCGATGGGCGACGACAGCGTCAGTTCCAACATCGTCTGGCACGACAGCCACTTCGACCGCGCCGACCGCTGGGAGCGGCTCGGTGTGCGAGGGGCCACCATTTGGTTCACGGGCCTGTCGGGATCGGGCAAGTCGACCGTCGCCGTCGAGGTGGAGCGAATGCTGCTCGAACGGGGCCAGCCCACCTACATGCTCGACGGCGACAACCTTCGCCACGGCCTCAACGGTGACCTCGGCTTCTCGGCGGCCGACCGCACCGAGAACGTGCGTCGCGTCTCCGAGGTCGCCCGGCTCTTCGCCGACGCCGGGGTGGTGGCGCTGGTTCCGCTGGTCAGCCCCTATCGAGTCGACCGTGACCGCGCTCGGGAGATACACGCGGCGGCCGACCTGACGTTCCTCGAGGTGTTCATGGACACGCCGCTCGAGATCGCCGAGGCCCGTGACCCCAAGGGCCTCTACAAGCTGGCCCGCGAAGGGAAGATCGAGAACTTCACCGGGATCAGCGACCCTTACGAGGCACCCGAGAAGCCCGAGTTGACACTGACCCCCGATGGCGGCGACCCCGCCACGATGGCCTCGCTCGTTCTGGCGCTCCTCGACGAGCGCGACCAGCAGGTGGACCGCTGACCTCAACTCGTCCGGGTCCGCTGCCGATAGAGGGCCATGGCGAAATCAGCGACCGCGACCGCAACGAAGCCCAAGAGGGTCAAGAAGGCCAGCCGGGCCGTCACCCGGCTCGTGGAACCGGGCAGTCAGGTCGACTGCTCCTATTGCGGCGAGCGGGTCAAGTTCCAGGCCAAGATGCGGCATCAACAGGTCATCTGCAACGTCTACGTCAAGGGCAAGTGGGACCGCGTCGAGCACTTCCATGCCGACTGCTACAAGAAGGCCAAGCAGCCCTTCGGCAAGCCGATCGACTGACGGCGGGCCGCGCCCGCTCGTGCCGTCCGTAGGCTCGTGCCGTGATCAAGGAGTCGACGACGCCGAACCGCCTTGTGCTGCTCGGACGCGATCACAACGAGTACGGACGCCTCGACACCTCCCAGGTGACGGAACGCACGGCCGCTGCGATCAGTGTCGGTTCCGACCCGACGACTTGGGCGACACGGTGGAAGTTCGACCCCGACGTCCTCAACGAGGACGCGCTGTGCGCCGTCGAGGGCGACGGCTGGGCCGGCTTCGCCGTTGCCGATGCCCACTACGGGCCGGAGGCGAGCCATATTCTGCTCGAACGCCTCGATGGGATCTGGAGCAAGATCCGACCGACCGACATCGAGCACCTCGGGCAGATGGTCGAGTTCCTGCGAACGGGTGACCCGCAACTGACCGAATCGGAGACCACGCTGCTGGTGGTCTTCTACGACCGGGTCGAGCGGACTGGATACGGGATCTCCTTCGGAGATTCGAGCTTCATGATCGTCTGACCGGGCCGGCCGCCAACCGTCGTCAATGAGCGTGACATTCGTTTCGTCAATGCGATCGACCGCGGGTCGCTGCGCAATGGACTTCCCTTCTGGTTCGAAGCCGAGCCGGGCGAGCTCCTACTGACCTTCACCGATGGTGTGAACGAGTGCCACTACCGCGAGCCGGCCACGTCGGTACGCCCCGACGACATCGCCGATACGGCTGCGTACGTCTCGTTCGACCCGCTCGAAACCGTCCGGGCGGTCGGTGAGCTGGCTCTCGCCGGCGTGCGGGGCAACCCGGGCGGTCAGGACAACATCGCGCTAATAGCGAGCCGGGCATGATCGACGCGGCCGCTGTTGCGGCCGAGTTGCATACAGGTGCCGCGGGCGTGTCGCTACAGATCGTCTGACGGGTTGCGCCGGCTCGGGCCGAGGTCGAGGCGGAGCCGGTCGGCAATCTCGAGCCAGGCGTCGTCGGCCTTCGACACGTCGAACCACATCGAATCGATACCGAGCGCTTCGGCCCCGGCGATGTTCACGGGTTGGTCGTCGACGAAGAGCATTCGATCGAATCCCACTCCGGTCATCTCCGCCGCCCGCTCGAAAGCACGGGGGTCCGGTTTCAAGATGTCGGTGTCGGAACAATCGACGATGTGGTCGATCGAGCCGAGGAAGGCTATGCCGTGCTCCCACTCGCGTCCGTGGAAGGCTCGCATGTCGTTTGTGAGAACCGAGACCCCGTAACCGGCCGCCTGGGCCGCCGCTACGACTCGGTTGGCGCCCGGCCGAACGAGATCGTCGCTCGGTGGCGTGTAGAGCAGATCCATGTAGTCCCTCGTGGTCAGCTGGCGACCCGTGGTCCTACCGAGCTCGGCCGCCCGTTGCGCCCAGTAGTCGCGTTCGGTCAGCTCGCCGGCGATCATGCGTCGCCACAGCTCGTCGGTGGACGGATCGACCGGGCCGAGCCATTCCAGCGAGCCGCTCTCGAGGCCGAGGTGGGCCTCGGCGCGGGCGTGGAGCTCGACCGGGTTGAGCAGGCACACGCCCCCGAAGTCGAGCAGGAGCAGGTCGACGTCTCGGGTTTCGCTTCCGGTGTGAGCCACGGCGGGAAGCCTATTGCTGTCGATACCTCCGAGCGGCGCCCGTCCCACCCTGAGGGACGAAGGCGCGGCAAAGCCACTTCACCCGGCCCGCGACCGCCAGCCCATCTGCCCCGACACCGTTCGCGCCATCGCTCGCACGGCGTCGGCGAAAGCCATTCGGTTCCGATCGATGCGGTCGGCCGGACCGGCGACGCTGAGGGAGGCGACGGCATTGCCGCTGGCGTCGCGAATCGGCGCTGCGATCGACTCGACGCCGGTTTCGAACTCCTGGCGGTTCTCGGCATGGCCCTGGCGCCGGATCCGGTCGAGCTCGGCTCGAAGCTCCGACATGTCGGTGATCGTGCTGTCGGTGTGTCTGGGCAGGACCCATCCGTCGAGGATGCGATTCCGCTGGGTTCGGGGAGTGAAGGCGAGAAGGGCCTTGCCCGAGCTCGTGCAGTGAGCATCGTTCCGGCGGCCGAGCTCGGTGAAGACACGCAGGGTGTTGGGGCTGTCGAGGCGTTCGACGTAGACGACCTGCCGACCGTCGAGCACCCCGACCTGGACCGTCTCTCCGGTTCGGCTCCGGAGCTCGGTCATCGAGACGAGAACGGCCTCGTGGAGCGTGCGCTGGGTTGGGGCCGCAGCAGCCATGTCGAAGACGGAGAGGCCGAGGCGGTACCTGCCGGACTCCCCGTCCTGGTCGAGCACGCCTTCGTCGGTGAGGGTGCTGAGCAGTCGGTGGGTGGTGGAGGTGGAGAGCTCCAGGTGGCCGGCGAGCTCGGCCACGCCCCAGGTCGGATGGGCTGCCGAGAACGACTTGAGCACTCGGGCTGCGTTCGCGACCGAACCAAGACGATTTCGGGATGGTCGGGCGCCGGTCATCGCTCCACCGTAGCGGTCCGGACAGGTCTTCATCCCGCTATGCGGGATGGCCGCTCACCGGGTGTGACGAACGCCATATGTTGCACTCGATGGGGATCCTCCGACTGAGCCACGTCGACATCACGGTCACCGACCTCGAGTTGGCGGCTGCGTATTACACCCAGGTCATGGGCCTCGAGATCACGGAGCGCACCGACGACCGGATCTTCCTCAAGTGCTGGGACGAGCGCGACCATCACTGCCTGGCCGTGCGCCACGACACCCGGGTTGGGCTCGACCGGTTCGCCTTCAAGGTCGAACACGCTGACGACCTCGCCCACTTCGAGACCCGCGTCGAGGCGGCCGGACACCCGGTGGAGCGCATCGCCGACGGCGACGAGGTCGGTCAGGGCGAATCGATTCGGTTCGAGCTCCCGTCCGGCCACCAGATGGAGCTCGTCGCCGACGTGCACAAGGTGGGCGGCCGACTCCCGCTGCTCAACCCACCGCCGATGCCCGACGGGCTCATCGGCATAGCGCCGCCCCGCATCGATCACCTGCTGGTCCACGCCGAGGAGGTGCCGGTGGCCGCCCGCTTCTTCCAGGACGTGCTCGACTTCCGTCTCACCGAGCAGCTCCTCGACGGCAACGGTTACCAGACGATCGCCTTCCTCGAACGTTCGGCCAAGCCCCACGACATCGCCTTCGTTCAGGGGCGCAACGGTGCCCTCCACCACTTCTCGTTCTGGCTCGATGACTGGGATCACGTCCGTCGGGCCGCCGACATCCTCGCCTACAACGGCGTGAGCATCGACGTGGGCCCGACCCGCCACGGCCTGACCAGAGGCAACACGATCTACTTCTTCGACCCGATGGGAACCCGCAACGAGGTGTTCACCGGCGGTTACCGACCCGATCCCGACTTCCCGACCATCACCTGGACCAAGGAAGAGGAAGGCCGCGCTGTCTTCTACTACGAGGGCGTGCTCAACCAGAGATTCGCGACGGTCCACACGTGATTTTTCTCGACACTTCCGGTCGAGATCCGCGGCGATCGACATGCTCGTCGCCTCTGGCGACATGCGCCCGACGCGCATTCCCGGACGCTTCCGGTCGAGATCCGCGGCGATCGACATGCTCGTCGCCTTCGGCGACATGCGCCCCGGGCGCTTCCCGCACCTGTTTCGGCTCGACGAGGGGTGTTGTCGCGTGAGCTCTCGTGGGATTTTGCGCCTGTCGCATGCCGAGATCCGGGTGCCGGATCTGCAGCTGGCGATCGCCTACTACGCCGAGGTCGTCGGTCTCGTCGTCACCCGCACCGAGACCGACCGGGCCTACCTGAAGGGCTGGGACGAACACCAGCACCACTCGTTGATCCTCGCCGAGGCCCCGACATACGGGCTGAACAGCCTTGGATTCAAGGTGATGGAGCTCTCCGAGCTCGACCGACTGGCAGGAAGGGTCGAAGCGGCCGGCGTCGACGTCGAACGGTTCGGGCCCGGCGAACTGAACGATGCCGCCGGGTCGACGGTCCGATTCCGGGCCCCCACCGGCCACACGATCGACCTCGAACACGGTCAGGCCCAGGTCGGAAACGGCCTCACGCTGATCAACCCACCGCCCGCCCCCGATGGCCTCCGGGGCATGCATCCGCCGCGCATCGACCACATCTTCCTGCTCTGCGAGGACGTCGACGGTGGCACCGCCTTCTTCCGCGACGTGCTCGAGTTCCGGCTGACGGAGCAAATCCTGGCTGACGACGGCCACCAACTCGCCACCTTCCTCGAACGGTCTCACACACCCCACGACATCGCATTCCTGACCGGCCCCGACGGCGGCTTTCACCACATCGCCTACTGGGTCGACGAGTGGAACGACCTGCGCCATGCCGCCGACACCTGCGCCTACCACGGCGTCGACATCGATGCCGGCCCCACCCGTCACGGCGCCACACGGGGTTGTGGCCTCTACTTCTTCGACCCGGCCGGCAACCGAAACGAGGTGTACACCGGCGGGTACTGGTTCGATCCCGATGACGAGCCGACCACCTGGACCGAGGCCGAGATGGGGCGGGCGATCTTCACCTACAAGGGCCAGGTCGATCAGGGCTTCATGACGGTGCACTCATGAGCGATCACGATCGGGACACCGACGACACCGGCGAGGGGCGACCCGGCGGTGCCGACGCATCGACGGACCGATTCGATGCGCCGCTGTATCTGGCCCGATATCGCGAGCGGACAGCGCACGAGGCGACGACCCCGTTGGAGCAGACCGGGGGCGAAGGGGATGGATCCGACGCCAACGGTGATGGCGCCGGTCCGCTCTATCTGAAGCGCTTCCGACAACGCACCGAGCAGGGCAGCCCAGACACACCACTCTGGCAGCGGGCCGGCCTGGCGGCTCGCCAGGCGTTGACCGAGGACAACCGCAACAAGGAGATCTCACCGCCTCCCGGTTCGGCCCGAGCGCTACGCAACGATGTCTATCTGATCCGCCACGGCGAGACTCAGGGCTATTCGACCGACAGCGGCGTGACACCCCAAGGGGCCTGGCAAGCGCACGGCTGGGGTCACACGCTCGCCAAGCGAGTCAAGAACGGCGAAACCGTCGTCTTGCGCCACGCCGCAACGAGTCGGGCCACCGAGACGGCCGAGCACATTCACCGCGGGCTGCTCGACGGACTCGAGCAGTACGAAAAGGACGTGAAGATCGTCGAGCCGGCGGCCATGACCGAGTTCCGCAACTTCCAGTTCGTCGCCCCCGACGGTCTCAAGGACGTGACAGCGGCGTTCCGCCAATACCACTCGCTTCTCGAGGGCTATGAACGCTCGGCCGCTCGCGACCGGCCGCAGTGGGTCGTCGAGATGGACCGCTTCTGGCGCACCCAGCAGGGGGGTGGTGATCCGATCCAACACTGGCTGACCATTCCTCTGATGCACTTCGAGCCACCGAGTCTGGTCGTCCGCCGATTCTGGGCCGGGATCAACCGCCTGTCGGCCGAGTTCCCCGGCGCCCGGCTCGCCATCGCCACCCATTCGGGCTGTATTCGGGCCTTCGCGGTGAACGCGCTCGGCTACGACCCCGGCGAGCCCTACAACGTCGAGCACGTGAGGGTGAAGCTGCTGGCTGACGACGAGCACACCGTGAACGGCCAGGATGCGACGGTCGCCTACAGGAACCGCGTACAAGAGGTGAAGGTTCCGATGATCGACGAGCTGCCCATCTGGCGGGTCGACGACGACTGGGCCGGATTCACGGCGCCGTCGGATTCTGCGGGGGCCGGGGCGTGACGGGCAGGGAGTTGTGACCGCATGTGTGAAGCGTGCCCGATCGTCGACTGGGCCGAGGCCCTACCGACCGTGCGATCGTTCACTGCGAGGAGGGTTACAGACGACATGACTGACTACATCGTCTGGTACGACCGGTACGAACACGACGACAAGCCAGTCGTCGGGGGCAAGAACGCCAGCCTCGGCGAGATGATGCGCGCCGAGATGCCCGTGCCGCCGGGCTTCGCCCTCACAACCGACGCGTACAACCTGATATGGCGCGACAAGGAGCTGGTCGACAGCGTGAACGAGCTGCTTCGCGGCCTCGACCACGACGACTTCGCCCACAACCTCGAGACCAGCGAGAAGATCCGCCATCTGATCGAGGGCGAAGCGATGCCCGACGAGGTAGTCGACGCTCTCGCCGGTGCCTACCAGGCCCTCTGCGAGCACTGCGACGTCGTCGATCTGCCTGTCGCCGTCCGCTCCTCGGCGACCGCCGAGGACCTTCCCGACGCCAGCTTCGCCGGTCAGCAGGACACGTTCCTCTGGGTGCGAGGGTTGCCATCGGTGCTCGAGCACACCCGCCGGTGCTGGTCGTCGCTCTTCACCGACCGGGCGATCGCCTATCGCCATCAGATGGGCTACCTGCACACGGCCATCGGCATGTCGGTCGCCGTCCAGAAGATGGTGGACCCTGTCGCCTCGGGGGTCGCCTTCACGCTCAACCCGACCAATGGCGATCGCTCCCAGGTGGCGATCGATTCGTCGTGGGGCCTCGGTGAGGCCGTGGTCTCGGGCGAAGTCACCCCCGACAACTTCCTCGTCGACAAGGTGCTGCGCGAAGTCGTCAAGCGCGAAATCTCCACCAAGCATGTCGAGTACCGCCTCACCGAGCACGGCGTGGTCGAGAAGGTGCCGATCGAGTCCGACCGCCAGACGCAAGCGTCGGTCACCGACGACGAGCTCGTCCAGATCGCCATGCTCGCCCGCCGTTCCGAGCAGCACTACGGCTGCCCGCAGGACGTCGAGTGGGCAATCGACCGGCACCTCCCGGCGGGCGAGAACGTCGTCATGCTGCAGAGCCGTCCCGAGACGGTCTGGTCGCAGAAGCAGACCGGCTCGATCAGCTCCGGCGGATACGACCCCATGAAATCGATCGTGGCGACCCTCGTGTCGCCGCTGCACGACAAGAACGAAACCAGCCAACCAACAAACGAACCAAACAAACCCGGGGGAACCGACCAATGACCGAGAACCGCTTTCCGAGCCCTTTCGAGATCGAAGGACCAGCCGATGTCGACGGGTGGGAGGAGCTCTACCCCTACTCGGTGAGCTTCGGTGACAACCGTCGCGACTACGAGGACAACCGCTTCTGGTTCTGGGACTCGATGCACTGGGGCCAGGCGCTGACCCCTTGGGACAGCACCTTCATGGAGCTCGCGCTGGCGACGCTGTCGCAGATGAACAGCCGCCATTACCGGATCCCACCCGCCGACGGTGTCGACTTCCGCGTGCTGTACGGCTACGCCTACCTGTCGCCGGTCGGCGTCGATCCCGAGAAGATCGAGGCCCGAGTGCCCCAGTTCATGGAGCGGGCCGGCTTCTACTTCGGAAACTGGAACGAGCTCTACGACAAGTGGCTGGAGAAGGTGAAGGCGACGATCGCCGAGATCGAGGCGATCGACTTCTCTCCGCTGCCGGAGATGGAGGAGCTCGACGTCATCACCGGGGGAGTGGGCCTCGGCAGTGGCTACGAGCTCATGAAGTCCTACAACCATTTCAAGGACCTCATCGTCAAGGCGTGGCAGTACCACTTCGAGTTCCTCAACCTCGGCTACGCGGCTTACCTCGACTTCTTCGGCTTCTGCAAGGAGGCCTTCCCCTCGATCCCCGACCTGGGCATCGCCAAGATGGTCGCCGGCGTCGAGGTCGACCTGTTCCGTCCCAATGAGGAGCTGAAGGTGCTCGCTCAGAAGGCGATAGACCTCGGCCTCGCCCGCGCCTTCGACGACCCCGACAACGTCTCTCTCGACGGTGACGCCGGCGCCGAATGGCAGGCAGCCTGGGACGCGGTGAAGGACCCTTGGTTCAACTTCACCTCGGGCAACGGCTTCTACCACTTCGACAAGATCTGGGTGGAGAACCCCGAGATCCCCTATGCGTTCATCCGCGACTACATCGAGAAGATCGAGGCGGGCGTCGACATCAGCCGGCCCATCGACGAGATCACGGCCGAACGTGATCGCATCGTCGCCGAATACCGCGACCTCCTGTCGTCGGACGAGGATCGCGAGGCGTTCGACGGAAAGCTCGGCTTGGCCCGGGTCGTGTTCCCCTACGTCGAGAACCACAACTTCTACATCGAGCACTGGACGATGTCGGTCGTCTGGCGCAAGGTCAAAGAGCTCGGCGCCACTTTCGAGAAGGACGGGTTGCTCGGGTCGGCCGACGACCTGCTGTTCCTGCGCCGCGACGAAGTGAACGAGCTGCTGTGGGACTACTACTCGAACTGGGCCGTCAACGCCCCGACCGCATCCGCAGCGCACTGGGCGCCGATCGTCGCCCGGCGGCGCGAGATTCACGCCAGGCTCAGCGAGTGGCAGCCGCCGAAGGCCCTCGGCGAGCCACCCGAAGTGATCACCGAGCCGTTCACCATCATGCTCTGGGGCATCACGAGCGAGTCGGTCGCCAACTGGCTCGGCGCCGGCGGCGAGGGTAACGAGAACGAGCTGACGGGGATGGCCGCATCACCGGGCATGGTCGAGGGACTGGCCCGGATCGTGCACACGCCCGAGGAGGTCGGCGATCTCGAAGACGGCGAGATCCTGGTCGCTCCGATCACGGCCCCGAGCTGGGCCCCGGTGTTTCCCAAGATCCAGGCTTGTGTCACCGACATCGGCGGGATGATGAGTCATGCCGCCATCGTGTGCCGCGAGTACGGGGTCCCCGCCGTGACCGGCACCGGCTTCGGTACGAACACCATCAAGACCGGTGACCGCATCCGCGTGGACGGATCCTCGGGCACGGTCACGATTCTCGACTGATCTCTCGACAGGAGGACATCCCAATGCTCACCAAGGAACAGAACGACGAGCTCACCCAGGTGGGACCGGGCACCCCGATGGGAGCGGTGTTGCGGCACTACTGGTACCCGGTCGCGTTCGTGCGCGAGCTGAAGGAGTTCCCGGTCAAGAAGGTCCGGCTCCTCGGTGAGGACTGGGCGGTCTTCCGCACCGACAACGACACCTACGGCATCGTCGACGAGCGCTGCCCTCACCGCGGCGCCTGTCTCGTCTACGGCATCGTCGAGGACGACGGCCTGCGGTGTGGGTATCACGGCTGGAAGTTCAACGCCGACGGCGCTTGCGTGGACATCCTGGCCGAGCCCGATTCGTCGCCGAAGTTCCGCGAGGGCTGTTCGGTTCGTTCGGGCGAGGCCCAGGAGCTCGGCGGCATGGTGTGGGTCTACGTCGGTGACGGGCCCGCGCCCGAGCTACCCCGCTACGAGGCCTACGTCATGGACGGCATCCGCGACATCGGCCACTCGGTGCTGCCCTGCAACTGGCTCCAGATCATGGAGAATTCGGTCGACCCGTACCACGTCGAGGCTCTGCACGGGAACTACTTCGAGTTCGTCGCCAAGTGGCAGGGCATCCCCATGCCGAGCGCCTTCGGTGGCAACAAGCACGAGAAGGTGGCGTTCGATCCCTTCGAGCACGGAATCATCAAGCGGCGCCTGCTCGTCGGTCAGGACGAGGAGTCCGACGACTGGAAGATCGGCCACCCGCTCGTGTTCCCGTACAAGATGTGGGTCGGAGGAAACGGCGTCTACCAGATGCAGATCCGGGTGCCGATCGACGACACCCACACTCACGCCATCTTCTACAGCGTCCACGCCCCCGACGGCGGCGAGCTGCCCGACGAGCTGCCCTGCATCGACTACGAGTACGAGTGGATCCGCGACGACGGCACCTTCATCGTCGACTACATCGAGGGCCAGGACATCATGGCTTGGGTGACCCAGGGGCAGATCGCCGACCGCACCAACGAGAAGATCACCAAGAGCGATGTCGGTGTGGTGGCCTGCCGTCGGATGTTCCGAGAGGCGATTGAAGCGGTGAACGAGGGTCGCGATCCCATTGCCGTCGTTCGTGAACCCCACGATGTGATCAAGCTTCCGCTCGAACGCTCCAAGTTCGGCCGCGGTGCCGAGTTCGCTACCGAGTGGATCGACAACGGATCGATGAAGTTCAGCCCCCAGGCGACGACGCTCAAGCGGCTGCACCTCGATGCCCAGGAAGCCCGGGCCGCCCTGGCCGGCCACTGATGTCGATCGACCACGCCCATTGGGCGCAGTATCTGCTCGACGGTGTCGACGGCCGCACCGAGGTGCAGGCCATCACCAAGCAGGTCGACGAGCTGACACTCGACGACGCCTACGCCATCCAGGCGGCGCTGCTCGAGCTGCAGCTCGGGCGGGGCGACCGGATCTTCGGCCCCAAGCTCGGGCTGACCTCGGCCGCGAAGCAGGAGCAGATGGGCGTGGACGAGCCGGTCTACGGCTGGGTCCTCGAGTCGAGCGTTCTCGCCGACGGCCAGGCCCCGCTCGCCGAGCTCATCCATCCCCGGGTCGAGCCCGAGCTCGTCTTCGTTATCGGCGAGGACCTCGCCGGTCCCGGCATCACCGCCGACGACGTGCTCGACGCCACGGCATCGATCGTGGGTGGGATCGAGATCATCGACAGCCGATACGAGGCTTTCTCGTTCACGCTTCCCGATGTGATCGCCGACAACACGTCGGCCGCCCGTGTGGTGATCGGCAGCGAAGGGATCGGGCCCCGCGAGGCCGACCTGACGACGCTCGGTTGCGTCTTCGAGGTCGATGGCCAGGTGACCGGCACTGCCACCGGCGCCGCCCTGCTCGGCGACCCGGCGGCCTGCGTCGCCATGCTCGCCGACCATCTGGGTCGCCACGGTCAGAAGATCGAAGCCGGCTGGACCGTCCTGGCCGGGGCCGCGACCGACGCCCGCCCGCTCGCCCCCGGAACGAAGGCAGTGGCCCGGTACAGCCACCTCGGGCCGGTCACCGTGACCGGACGGGGTTGAACCGGGTTCCGCGACGAGAGAACAGGAGGGCCGGACATGCCATTGGTCAACGTTCACATGGCCGACGGTCGAACCCCCGACCAGAAGCGGGCGCTCATGGCCGCCATCACCGACGCCATGCACGAACACATCGGCGCGCCCCGCGAGTCGGTGCGCGTGTGGATCAACGAGTTCCCGAACACCGACTTCATGGCGGGCGGAGAACTCCTCGCCGACAAGCAGGCGCGACTCGCCGCCGAGGCCCATGCGTCGAGCCGCGACGAGGACGCCGATGGTTGACGAGGCCCGATTGGAGGAGGCGGCCCGGATCCTGCGGGTGGCTGCTGAGACGCTGACCCCGAGCGGACCGATCCGGACGATCGTCGGCACCGAGACCGACATCGACGTCGGTTATGCGATCCAGGACATCAACACTCGTGCCGACGTCGAGTCAGGCCGCCGAATCTGCGGCCGCAAGATCGGGATCACCTCGAAGGCCGTCATGGAGCAGATCGGTGTCGACCAGCCCGACTACGGAACCCTGTTCGTCGACATGGAGTTCGGCGACGGAGTACCCATTCCGTCCGGCCGGCTCCTCCAGCCTCGGGCCGAGGCCGAGGTGGCCCTGGTGCTCGAACACGACCTCGACCGCGGCGTCCACAACTTTGCCGACATCATCGACGCCACCGCCTATGCCCTTCCGTCGATCGAGATCGTCGACAGCCGCATCGCCGACTGGAACATCCGCATCGTCGACACGGTCGCCGACAACGCCAGCTGCGGGTTGTACGTGCTCGGCGGCAAGCCGGTACCACTACGCAAGGTGGACCTCCGCACGATTCCGATGCACATGAAGATCGACGGTGAGGAAGTCTCGACCGGCGATGGCGCCGCGTGCCTCGGCCATCCCCTGCACGCCGCCCGCTGGCTCGCCGACACCATGAGCGAGCGCGGCACGCCCCTCCGAGCGGGGGACGTCGTGATGACCGGTGCGCTCGGTCCGATGAAGCCGCTCGCTCCCGGCAACCATGTCTTCGCCGACTTCGGTCCGCTGGGCACCGTCACCACCATGCTCGAGGAGGCCTCGTGAAGGCAGCGATCATCGGTTCGGGCAACATTGGCACCGACCTTCTGATCAAGGCGATGCGCACCTCCGACACGGTCGACGTCGTGGCTATGTGCGGCATCGACCCCGACTCCGATGGCTTGGCTCGGGCCGGCCGACTAGGGGTGGCCACGACAGCTGCAGGCATCGACGGCCTCGTCGCTCTCGACGAGTTCGCCGACGTCGAGCTCGTGTTCGACGCCACCTCCGCCGGCGCCCATCTCCGCCACGACGAGGTTCTCCGCGCGCACGGCAAGCGAATTCTCGACCTGACGCCGGCCGCCATCGGTCCCTACGTCGTCCCCCCGGTGAACGGACACGATCACCTGGACGCCCCGAACGTGAACATGGTGACCTGCGGCGGCCAGGCGACCGTTCCCATGGTGGCGGCCATCGGCCAGGTGGCACCGGTTGAGTACGGCGAGATCGTCAGCTCGGTCGCCTCCCGCTCGGCCGGGCCCGGAACCCGGGCCAACATCGACGAGTTCACCGAAACGACGGCCAAGGCGGTCGAGGCGGTCGGCGGTGCGGCGCTCGGGAAGGCGATCATCATCCTCAACCCGGCTGAACCGCCGCTCATCATGCGAAACACGGTGTTCTGTCTCACTCAGACGGGCGAGCCGGATGCGTTCCGGTCCTCGGTCGAGGCCATGGTCGAGAAGGTGCAGCGATACGTGCCTGGATACCGACTGAAACAGCGAGTCCAGGTCGACCGCATCGAGGACGACCCCGTGCGAATCCCCGAGCTCGATCGGAAGTTCACCGGGTGGAAGATCTCGGTCTTCCTCGAGGTCGAGGGCGCCGGCCACTATCTACCGCCCTACGCGGGCAACCTCGACATCATGACGAGCGCGGCCCTTCGGACCGCCGAGGAGATCGCCCATCAGGGGGTGCCGGCATGACCGCCTCGGAGACTCCGACCGCCGTCGAGCTCTACATCCAGGACGTCACTCTGCGCGACGGCATGCACGCCATCCGGCACCAGTACGGGATCGAGCACGTCCGGGCTGTGACGCAAGCCCTCGACCTCGCCGGCGTCGACGCCATCGAAGTGACCCACGGCGATGGGCTCGGCGGCTCGTCGTTCAACTACGGATTCGGTGCCCACACGGACTGGGAGTGGATCGAGGAGGCGGCATCCATTCTCGACAATGCAGTACTCACGGTGCTGCTCGTCCCCGGCATCGGCACGATCGACGATCTCCGCCAGGCTCACTCACTCGGTGCCTCCTCGGTGCGGGTAGCTACCCATTGCACCGAGGCCGACATTTCCGCCCAGCACATCGCCACCGCCCGCGAGCTCGGTATGGACGTGTCGGGGTTCTTGATGATGTCGCACATGAACGAACCGGAACCGCTCGCCGAGCAGGCGAAGCTCATGGAGTCCTACGGCGCTCACTGCGTGTACATCACCGACTCGGGCGGTCGGCTCACGATGGGCGATGTCCGCGATCGCATGCGGGCGTACCGTCAAGTGCTCGATCCGTCCACCGAGATCGGCATCCACGCCCACCACAACCTCACCTTCGGAGTGGCCAACTCGGTCGTCGCCGTAGAGGAGGGTTGCTACCGGGTCGATGCCTCGCTGGCGGGCATGGGCGCCGGGGCCGGCAACTGTCCGATCGAGGCGTTCATCGCCGTGGCCAACCTCGAGGGCTGGCGACATCGCTCGGACGTCGCTGCTCTCATGGACGCCGCCGACGATCTCATCCGTCCGCTGCAGGATCGCCCGGTGCGGGTCGACCGCGAGACGCTCAGCCTCGGCTACGCCGGCGTGTATTCGAGCTTCCTGCGCCACGCCGAGCGAGCGGCCGAGCAGTACGACCTCGACACGCGCGACATTCTCCTCGAGCTGGGAGCCCGCAAGATGGTGGGCGGCCAGGAGGACATGATCGTCGATGTCGCCCTCGACCTCGTGAAGGAGCGAACATGATCACCCACTGGATCAACGGGCGGGCCGAGAAGTCGGCTGACGGCCGCACATTCGAATCGGTCGACCCGTGGACGCAAGCGGCCTGGACCGAGGTCGCCCTCGGGGGCCGGGCCGAGGTCGACGCAGCCGTCGGTGCGGCGAGGGCCGCGTTCGATGATGGGCCGTGGCCGACGATGGGTTTCGGCGAGAGGGGTCGCTTGCTCCATCGGTTCGCCGACCTGATCGAAGAGCACGCGGAGGAGCTGGCTGACGCCGACACCACCGACATGGGCAAGCCTCTCACCGCCATGCGCCAGAAGGATGTCCCCCGCACGGCCCAGAACTTCCGGTTCTTCGCTGACCACGCCCGTCTCACCGCCGCCGAGACCTACCCGACCGACTCCGGTCATCACGCATACAGCCGCTACGAGCCGGCCGGTGTCGTGGCCGCCATCGCGCCCTGGAACTTCCCACTGATGCTCGAGTCGTGGAAGGTCGCGCCGGCGCTGGCCTGGGGCAACACGGTGGTGCTGAAGCCGGCCGAGGACACCCCCACGTCGGCGGCGATCATGGCTCGGCTCGCCACCGAGGCCGGCATTCCCGACGGAGTGCTGAACGTCGTCCAGGGCTTCGGACCCGACGCCGCCGGCGAGTTCCTCACCACGCATCCCGACATCGATCGCATCACGTTCACCGGCGAATCGAACACGGGTCGGGTGATCGCGGGCGCAGGCGCCGCGAACCTCGTGCCGGTGAGCCTCGAGCTCGGCGGCAAGGGAGCCAACATCGTCTTCGGTGACGCCGACCTCGACGAGGCGGTCGCCTGGTCGAACAAGGCGGTGTTCACGAACGCCGGTCAGGTCTGCCTCGCCGGAACCCGGCTGATAGTGCAGCGCGACATCTACGACGAGTTCGTCGAACGCTTCGTCCAGTCGGCATCTGCCATGGTCGTGGGCGACCCCCGCGCCGAGGCCACCGAGGTCGGGCCGCTGTCCTCGAAGACCCACTTCGACAAGGTCTCGGGCTTCTTCGACGACCTCGATCCGGCCGCCGAGGTGCTCTGCGGCGGCGTCGCCACCGACGGGAGTTGGGCGGTGAAACCGACGGTGATCGTCGGTGCGCCCGAGGATTCGCGGATATGCCGGGAGGAGATCTTCGGCCCGGTCGCAACAGTCGCGACGTTCGACACCGAGGAGGAGGCGGTCGCCATGGCCAACTCGACCAACTACGGACTCAGCGCTCAGGTGTTCACCGAGAACGCCCGGCGCGCCCATCGGGTCTCGGCTGCGCTCGACGCCGGGACCGTCTGGGTGAACTGCTTCTTCGTCCGAGACCTCCGGGCGCCGTTCGGGGGTGTCGGGTGGTCGGGCGTCGGTCGCGAAGGCGGGACGTTCAGTCGGGAGTTCTTCACCGAACCCAAGGCAGTGGTGATGCAGCCGTGAGTCGTATGGAGCCCTTGCCGATCGGGGCCTGCGAAGACCCCGAGCTGCGAGCGTCGATGGATCACTTCGTCAAGACCCTGGGGTTCGTCCCGAACAGCCTGCTCACGATGCAGCGGGTACCGGCGATCGCCAAGGCGACCATTCAGTTCAACCGGGCGGTGTTCGGCCCCGATGGCAAGCTCGACCTCGGCTTCAAGCGCCTGATCGCCAATGCCGCGAGCGCGGCATCGGGCTGCCAGTACTGCCGTGCTCACACGGCGGTGAGCGCCAGCCGGCACGGCATCGACGACGAGAAGATCAGTGCGCTCTTCGAGTACCGGACCAGTCCTCTGTTCACCGACGCCGAGAGAATCGCCATCGACTACGCGATGGCCGCAGCATCGGTGCCCAACGCCGTGACCGACGAGATGTACCAGTCCCTCGCCGAGCACTACTCCGAGGAGGAGATCGTCGAGATACTCGGCGTCGTCTGCATGTTCGGCGTGTTCAACCGCTGGAACGACTCGATGGCGACACCACTCGAGGACGAGCCGCTGGCCATGGGCGAGGCCCTGCTGGGCGACTCGGACTGGACTCCGGGCAAGCACGTTTGACCCGATCGGACGCGGCCCGGTCACCCGCCAGATCGGACGCCGATTCGAGTTCCTATCTCGGCCCAGCATTCCGCGGGCGCAGCCGCGTCGAAGAGGATCGCCGTGAGACCGGCCCCGCGCGCTCCCGCGACGTTGTCGGGCTCGTCGTCGACATAGAGGGTTCGACCCGCTTCGCAGCCGGTCACCAGCAGAGCCCGCGCATACGCTCGCCGGTCGGGCTTGAAGATTCGGTTGTCGGCGCACGAGATCACATGATCGACCGAGTCGAGAAGAGGATTGCCGTCGATCCAGTCGGTGACGAGCTCGTTGCTGAGGACGGCGACGGTGATTCCAGCGGAGAGGGCGGCGCCGACGACGTCGAGACACTCCGGGCGGACGTCGGCGAGCGGTTGCGTGCTGGCGACGTATTCGCCGTGCGACGGCGTACAGACGCCCCCGTAGTCGAGCAACAGGAGCTCGAACTCAGCAGGAGGGGTCACGTCGATACCAGGCCCAAGACGATCAGCGCCTGGCCGACGTGATACGGGACGTGCGTGGCCAGCCGCGCGCGGGGTACGGGCGAGACGAAACGGTTCCAGCCGAGGATCGCATCGGAGGCAACTAACAACGTCGCTCCGGCGATCACGGCCGCTGTGGTCACCCCGAACGCCACTGCCCACATGGCTGACAGCACGACGACGTAGGCCACCACGGCCAGCCCGAGGGAGCGGTCGCGCCAAGCGGCACCGGCGATTATCGGGCGACCGACGACGACCACCAGAGTGGTCGCGACAAATGCACCGAGCACCATGAGGAGCGGGTCGACCCCGGTGGCGACGAACGCAACGAGATATGCGAGATGGGCCATCAGGAAAGAGGCGAGGCCGGGTACGAAACGGTCGAGGCGGGGGAGAAGGAGCACGTCGCCCAGCAGTCCGAAGGCCAGGGCCACGACAAGTGCGGCTCGCGGTCCGGTGTCGATCGAGTCCGCAGCCAGGGCCCAGCCGATCAGACCGACCATCACCGTCGATTTGGCGAACTCCTCCAGTCGGTCCCAGCGGCGGAGGACAGAGAGCCAGTCGATGACCATCGCCGAAACGGCGGCGGCGACGGCGAGCTCGACCACTAGCGCACTAGGGGCTTGTACTTGATCCGGTGGGGGCCGGCCGCGTCGCCGAGCTCGCGCTTGCGGAAGGCCTCGTACTCGCTGAAGTTGCCCTCGAACCAGCGGACCTGGCTGTCGCCTTCGAACGCCAGGACATGGGTGGCGATGCGATCGAGGAACCAGCGGTCGTGGCTGATGATCACCGCACAGCCGGGGTACGCCTCCAGTCCGTCCTCGAGCGCCCGCAGGGTGTCGACGTCGAGGTCGTTGGTGGGTTCGTCGAGCATCAGGACATTGGCCCCGGCTCGCAGCACCTTGGCGAGGTGGACCCGATTGCGCTCGCCGCCCGAGAGAACGCCGACCTTCTTCTGCTGATCGGAGCCGCGGAAGTTGAATGACGCCACGTAGGCCCGGGCGTTGACTTCGCGCTTGCCGACCTCGATGAAGTCGTGGCCGCCCGAGATCTCGTCGAATACGGACTTGTCGGCGTCGAGGCTGTCGCGCGACTGGTCGACGTATCCCAGATCGACGGTCGAGCCGATCGTGATCGAGCCCGAGTCGGGCTCCTCGGCACCGGTGATCATGCGGAAGAGGGTCGTCTTTCCGGCACCGTTCGCTCCGATGATCCCGACGATTCCGGCCGGGGGCAGCGTGAACGACAGATCCTCGATGAGCAACCGATCGCCGAAGCCCTTCGACACGCCGTCGAACTCGATGACCTGATCGCCGAGGCGGTTGTTGGCGGGTATACGGATCTGCAGCTCGGCGGTGCGGGCCTCGGCCTCGGCCGCTTCGGCCACGAGCTTGTCGTAGGCCGCCAGGCGGGCCTTGCCCTTGGCCTGGCGGGCTTTGGGCGCCATGCGCACCCATTCGAGCTCCCGGGCGAGGGTGCGGCGGCGGGCGTCGTCGGCCTTCTCCTCGGCCTCGAGCCGGGCCTCTTTCTGTTCCAGCCACGAGGAATAGTTGCCCTTGAAGGGGTGGCCGCGACCTCGATCGAGCTCGAGGATCCACTCGGCCGCGTTGTCGAGGAAGTACCGATCGTGGGTGATGGCGACGACCGTGCCCTCGTAGTCGGTGAGGAAGCGCTCGAGCCAGGCGACCGACTCGGCGTCGAGGTGGTTGGTGGGCTCGTCGAGCAGCAGCAGATCGGGCCGTGACAGCAGAAGCCGACACAGCGCGACCCGGCGCCGTTCGCCACCCGACAGGTTGTCGACGGCGGCGTCGCCGGGAGGCAGGCGCAGAGCGTCCATGGCGATCTCGATCGTGCGTTGCAGGTCCCACGCCCCGGCCGCCTCGATGCGCCGTTCCAAGTCGGCCTGGCGTTCGCCCAGCTTCTCGAAGTCCGCCTCGGGGTCGGACCAGCCCGCCAACACCTCGTCGTACTCCGTGAGCAGGCCGGCGATCTCGCCGACCCCGTCCATCACGTTGCCCTGTACGTCCTTGGTCGCATCGAGCTCCGGCTCCTGGGCGAGCATGCCCACCGAGAATCCGTCGGTCAGCCGGGCCTCGCCGGTGAAGTCGTCGTCGAGGCCCGCCATCACGCGCAGAAGGCTCGATTTTCCGGCGCCGTTCGGTCCGAGCACGCCGATCTTCGCCCCGGGGAAGAACGACAGGCTGATGTCCTTTAGCACGTCGCGATCCGGCGGGATGAACTTCGACAGCTTGTGCATCGTGAAGATGTACTGAGCGTTCATACCGCCAGGAGCCTACTGACCGGGCCTCGTCGTCCAATCGACGGGACCGGGCGAACGACCCGAGGAGGGGTCAGACCCGGTCGGAGGCTCGCCGGTTCATGTCGACCTGGCGCGAGACGACGATCACCTCGTCGTCGCCATCGGGCACGCTGTCGCCGACCATGGTGGCCTGGGCCACGCCGGTGATCTCGAGCAGCGCGACGTCTTCGGGGGTCATCTCCGCCGCTCGTACCGTCCGGAAACCCCCGGAGCGAGCGGCTTCGCTCAGGTGCCGGAACGTGAGCCCTCCGAACGCAACCCGACCCCGCATCTCGAAGTCATCGGCCTCGTCCGGGCTGACCTGGTAGAGGTTGGCCCGACCCAGATGCTCGGTCAGGTGGTGAGCAGCGTGGCTGGCGAAGTTGTCCTCGTCGGTCATGAGAAGGGCGAACTTGATGCCCACGCCGTCGAGCGTCAGGTCGAGGTCGTGGCTGTCGATCGGCCGGTCGTAGGCGAGCAGGCCGCGGGAGAAGGCCTCCCGCTGGGTCTCGGTCGATGTCGATACGACGAGCACCGGCACTTCGGCCTTGGCGAGCTCGTCGGCGAGGTCGACGACGAATCGTTTGTTGCTGACGATGGCCACCCCGTTGGGCTGGGTCTTGGCCACGCGTGTCGCCCGCGCCACCGGGATCGCCGTGAGCCCGTACAGGGCGACGGTGACGATCACGGTGGCGAACACGATCGGTACGAGCTCGGGGACGGGCCCGGCGCCCTCCTCGGCCAGGGTCTGAGAGAAGACGGTGGCGACCGAGGCGGCGACGATTCCGCGGGGTGCCATCCAGGCCAGGAAGAGCCGGTCGTTGCGTTGCAGACCGGCGCCGATCGTCGACAGCCAGACCGCCAGCGGTCGGGCGACGAGGACGAGCACCGCGATCAGGATCAGGGCCTTCGGCAACACGTCGAACAGGGCGTCTAGGTCGACCATGGCGCCCAGCACGATGAACAGCGATCCGAGGATGACATATCCCACGTCCTCGCTGAATGCGGTCAGCTGATGACTCGGCACCACGTGCTGGTTGGCGAGAACGACGCCGAGCGTCGTCGTGGCCATCAGCCCGGCCTCCGGCGCGATCTCGTTGGCCGCCGCGAACGCCACGATCGCCGCAGCCAGCATCGCCGGGTTGAGCAGGTGGTCTGGGATCAGGTGATAGTGCAGGCCCGCCATGGCGATGATGGCGACGATCACCCCGGCGAGGGCACCGGCGCCGAGCGTCACGGCGATCTGCACGACCGCTTCGCCGGGATCCGACTCGTTCAGCGTCGCGTCGAGCACGACGATGGCCAGCGTGGCGCCGACCGGGTCGATGACGATGCCCTCCCACCGGAGGATGCTGCCCCCGGGTTCGCGCGGACGGGCCAGGTGCAGCAGGGGTATGACGACCGTCGGCCCGGACACGACGAGGATGGCGCCGATCAGCGACGCGGTCGCCGACGACACGTCGAAGAGCCACAGTGTCGTAGCCCACCCGATCAGCCAGGTGACGAGAGCGCCGAGAGTGACCAGCCGCAATATGACCGATCGACCGGCGGTCAGGCGGTCGAGCTTGAGGCCGAGGCCTCCCTCCAGGAGAAGCAGCCCGACGGCCAGTGACACGAACGGGAACAACACGTCGCCGAACTCGTCGACCGGGTCGATGATGTCGAACACCGGGCCGACCATGATGCCGGCGGTCAGCAACAGCAGCACGCCGGGCACTCGTAGGCGGTTGGCGAACCACTGACCGCCGACGCCAAGGATCAAGATGATGGCGATCGTGAGGGGAAGGCTGCTCTCGCTGGCGAGGAGGTGGCTCACGGGTGGGGACTGTAGTCAGGCATCGATGTCGGCGACCACGGGCGCATGATCGCTCGGCAGTTTGCCCTTGCGGGCGTTGCGATCGACGAACACACGCTTCGTGGCGGCCCGAACGGGCTCGGTGGCGAGGATCAAGTCGATGCGCATGCCCTTGCGCTTGTGGAAGTTGCCGTCGCGGTAGTCCCACCACGAGTACAACCCGGCCTCGTCGTGGTGGTCCCGGAAGACGTCGTTCAGGCCCCAGGCGGCCAGTTCGGTCAACCGTTCCCGCTCCGCCGGCGACACGTGCGTGGCGCCCACGTGGGACTCGGGAGAATAGACGTCTCGGTCGTCCGGCGCGATGTTGAAGTCGCCGACTACGCAGACCCGATCGGTTGCCACGTAGTTGGTGGTCAGATCGTTGCTGAGGCGGTCGAGCCAGTCGAGCTTGTACTCATAGTGCGGGTCGTCGAGGCTGCGGCCGTTCGGCACATAGCAGCTGGCGACACGCACACCGGCGCATGTGGCCCACAGGATGCGGGCATCGCGGTCCGGCTCGTCGCCGTCGGCGAAGTCCGGATGAACGTCCTCCAGGCCGACCCGCGACAGCACAGCCACGCCGTTCCACTGGCCTTGGCCGTGGTGGGCGGATTCGTAGCCGAGCTCACCGAAAACGTCGTAAGGGAAGTCGTCGTCGGCCAGCTTGGTCTCCTGCAGGCACACGACGTCGGGGTCGAGCAGCTCGAGCCACTCGGTGACCCGGTCCATGCGGGCGTTGAGGCTGTTCACGTTCCAGGTGGCGAGTCTCACGCTGCGACCATATCGGGCCGAAACTTCTTGCCGCCTCGTTCGGCCCGTCGGTCGAGGAGGCGTAGTCTCTGTTGTCATGCAGGATTCGCCGGTCAACGTCGGAGCCAATGCCTGGCTCGTCGACGAGCTGTATCGCCAGTACCAGGCCAACCCCTCCTCGGTGTCGGCGAGCTGGCAGGAGTTCTTCGTCGACTACAAGCCGGGGCCTGCCTTCGCCGCCGACGATGCTCCCGAGGCGGCCACCATCACCGAGGCCGAGCTGCCTGCTGAGGTCTCGTCGCCGTCGCCGTCGCCGTCGCCGTCGCCGTCGCCGTCGCCGTAGTCTTCGACGGCGACCGAAGACAGGGCGACCGAGGAAACCGCTCTGCCCGACGGCTCCGAACCGATCCGGGGTGTGGCGGCGCGCATCGTCGAGAACATGGAGGCCAGCCTGGAGGTCCCGACGGCCACGAGCTTTCGCGACGTGCCCGCCCGGCTCCTCGAGGTCAACCGGTCGATCATCAACGGCCACCTGGGGCGCACTCGGGGAGGCAAGGTCAGCTTCACCCACCTGATCGGATACGCCGTCGTGCGGGCCATTGCCGACACCGTGCCCGCCATGAACAACGGCTACACGACCGACGCCGACGGCAAGCCGATCATCGTGCGCCGCAAGAACGTGGGCCTCGGCATCGCCATCGATGTCGAGAAGAAGGACGGCTCGCGGTCGCTCGTCGTGCCCGCCATCAAAGACGCCAACCGCTACGACTTCGCCGGCTTCGTCGAGCACTACGACGATCTCGTCCGTCGCGGCCGCGAGGGCAAGCTGACCCTCGACGACTTCGCCGGCGTCACCGTCAGCCTCACCAACCCCGGTGGGATCGGCACGGTTCAGTCCGTTCCCCGGCTCATGCCCGGCCAGGGCGCCATCATCGGCCTGGGGGCCATCGGCTATCCGACGGCGTTCAAGGCCGCCGATCCGGCCAAGCTGGCCGAGATCGGCATCTCCAAGGTCGTCACCATCACCTCGACCTACGACCATCGAATCATCCAGGGCGCCGAGAGCGGGCTGTTCCTGCGTCGGGTCGAAGAACTGCTCCTCGGCGAGGACGGTTTCTACGAGCAGGCGATCGAGTCGATGGACGTGCCCTACGACGCCGTCAAGTGGCGGGTCGACGTCAACCCGGTCGACGACGTCGATGCGGCCCTCGACCGGCAGGGCAAGGTCAACCACATGATCAACAACTACCGGGTCCGGGGGCACATGATCGCCAACCTCGACCCGCTCGGGTTGATGGATCGCGACATGCACCCCGAGCTCGATCCGGCCAGCTACGGCCTCACCATCTGGGATCTCGAGCGGGAATTTCTCGTCGAGGGCGAGCTGGGACCCGTAGCAACGGCCGGTCAGCGCCGCATGAAGCTGGGTCGAATCCTCGGCGTGATGCGCGATGCGTATGCCCGGACCATCGGCGTCGAGTACATGCACATCGCCGAACCGGAAGAGAAGCGCTGGATCCAGAACAACGTCGAAGGTCAGCCCGTCGAGCTCGACCCCGAGACCCAGCGCCACATCCTGGCCCGGCTCAACGCGGCCGAGGCCCTCGAGAAGTTTCTGGGCACCAAGTACATCGGGCAGAAGCGCTTCGGCATAGAGGGCTGCGAGAGCGTCATTCCGGCACTCGACCGTGTGCTGTCGGCAGCCGCCGACGCCGACCTGCATCACGCCGTCATCGGCATGGCTCACCGCGGTCGCCTCAACGTGCTGGTCAACATCGTCGGCAAGGACTACGAGCAGCTCTTCGAGGAGTTCGAGGGGGCCGTGACCCCCGAGCTCGTGCAGGGTTCGGGCGACGTGAAGTATCACCTCGGCCAGTCCGGGCAGTTCACGGCCCCGTCGGGCAAGACGATCGAAGTCGACCTGGCCGCCAACCCCTCCCACCTCGAGGCCGTCGACCCGGTCGTCGTGGGCATGGCCCGGGCCAAGATGGATCGAATCGAAGAGACCGACGTCCGGTACCCGATCCTGCCGGTGTTGATCCACGGCGACGCCGCATTCGCCGGGCAGGGCGTCGTAACCGAGACTCTCAACCTCTCGCAGATCCGCGGCTACAAGGTCGGCGGCACGATCCACCTGATCGTCAACAACCAGCTCGGTTTCACCACAGCCCCCCACGCCGCCCGGTCGAGCGAGTATTCCACCGACGTCGCCAAGCTCGTCCAGGCTCCCATCTTCCACGTGAACGCCGACGATCCCGAGGCCTGTGTCAAGGTCGCCCAGCTCGCCTTCGACTACCGGCAACGGTTCAACAAGGACGTCGTGATCGACATCATCGGCTACCGCCGGTTCGGTCACAACGAGGGCGACGACCCCAGCTACACCCAACCGCTCATGTATCGGGCCATCGAAGGCCGCCGGTCCGTGCGCAAGCTCTACACCGAGGCCCTCATCAAGCGCGGCGATCTCACCGTCGAGGAGGCCGAGGCCGCCCTCGACGACTTCCGGGCCCGCCTCCAGGTCGCGCTCGATTCGACCCGCTCGGTCCAGGCCGACCCCGACGCCGAACCGGCGCCACCCCGTCAGCCGGTCGGTGTGCTTCCGCCGGCGCCCACCGCCGTGACCCGCGACGTGATCGACAAGGTCTATGCGGCTATGACGGACGTTCCCGACTGGTTCAACGTCCACCCGAAGCTCGCCGACCAGTTCCGGGCCCGACACGAGCTGTTCGAAGGGGGTGAGGTCGACTGGGCGCTCGGGGAGGCTCTCGCCTTCGGCACACTCCTCAACGAGGGCACGTCGATTCGGCTGGCCGGCCAGGACAGCCGACGAGGAACGTTCTCGCACCGGCACTCGACGCTCGTCGACTTCGAGACCGGCGACGAGCTGCAGCCCTGGACCAACGCCGCCGCCCCCAACACCCACCTGTGGGTCTACGACTCGCTGCTCTCCGAGTACGCCGCCCTTGGCTTCGAGTACGGCTATTCGGTGGAGCGGCCCGAGGTACTGACGATCTGGGAGGCCCAGTTCGGCGACTTCGTGAACGGCGCCCAGATCGTCATCGATCAGTTCCTGATGGCCGCCGAAGACAAGTGGAACCAGCACTGCGGGCTGGTGATGCTGTTGCCCCACGGCTACGAGGGTCAGGGCCCCGAGCATTCGTCGGCCCGGGTCGAGCGGTTCCTGCTGCTGGCGGCCGAGGACAACGTGCAGATCGCGAACGTGACCACCGCCGCCCAGATGTTCCACATCCTGCGCCGGCAGATGCACCGCGACATCCGCAAGCCACTCGTGGTGTTCACGCCCAAGTCGCTCCTGCGGGCCAAGACCACCCGCTCGCCGATCGACGAGCTCGTGTCCGGGCACTTCCGCGAGACGTTGCCCGATCCGGCTGCCCCCGATCCCGAAAGGGTGCGCGACCTGATCTTCGCCACGGGCAAGGTGTCGGTCGATGCCATGGCCCGGCGCGACAGCATCGGTGCCGACGACGTGGCCATCACCCGCGTCGAGCAGCTCTACCCGTGGCCGACCGAACAGGTGGCCGAAGTCGTCGCCGGCTACCCCAACGCCAACCGCATCATCTGGCTCCAGGAGGAACCCGAGAACATGGGCGCCTGGAACTTCGTCAAGGGTCGCCTGTACGAGGAGCACGGCGACACCCACACGATCCAGCGGGTGTCGCGCCACGAATCGGGCAGCCCGTCGACCGGATCGTCGAGCGTGCACGCACACGAGCAGAAGTTGCTTCTGGCCAAGGCCATGCCCGACCGCTCAATCGACGGTGGAGACCACCCGCAGTAGGTCGTCGCCATAGCGGGCCAGCTTGACGGGCCCGATGCCGGGAACCGCCGCCAGCCCGTCGGCGCTGTCGGGCCTGTCGGCGGCTATGGCCTGGAGCGTGGCGTCGTGGAACACGACATAGGCGGGCACGTCGTTGGCGCGGGCCACGCTGAGGCGCCATTCCTTGAGAGCGACGAGGACGGGATCGTCGTCAGGGACGTCGGCCCCTCTCTGGCCGCCGTCGGTCGAGCGCAGACGAGACCGGACCGCGCCCGCCTTGGCTGCCGATCGGGCCCGCCGGCTGCGAGGGTCCTCGCCCCGGGCCGCCAGCCGAATGGGCTCGAGCAGAGGTGACGGGCTGCGGCTGCTGGTCCGGTCGCCGAAGGTGCGCTCCTGAGCCCAGTGCACGTGGAGCTCGTGTTCGGCCCGGGTGAGGGCCACGTAGACGAGCCGGTGTTCTTCGGCCACCGCCTCAGGGGTCTTGGCGTGGCCGATCGGGGCCAGGCCCCGCTCGAGGCCGGCCACGTGCACGACATCCCATTCGAGGCCCTTGGCGGCATGGAACGTCGTGACGTCGACCGCGTCGACAGCCCTGCCCACCTGATCGCGCTGACCCGATCGGAGCGCCGACAAGAAGGACTCGACGGTGGCGCTCGGATCGAGCGCCAGGTGATCGCGGCCCATGCGAATGAACGACTCGACAACCGCTCGCCGCTCGTCGGACAGCCGGGGGCTGTCGTCGTCGTGGGCTCTATTCTCGCCGTTGGTCTCGTCGTTCTCGCCGTCGGTCTCGTCGACCACGCCGATTCGGACCGTCAGGTCGTCGAGGGCCGTCGACAGTTCGGGGCCGGAGCGGCTCATGTCGTCGATGGCGTCTTTCACCTCGGGTCGTTCGAGCAGGTTGGCATCGCCACGGGCCCGCACCGGCACGTCGAGCTTGGTGGCTTCCTCGGCCAGCAGCGCCACTTGGGCATTGGTCCTCACGAGCACCGCCATGTCGGACCACCGTCGGTCGGATGAATGCGTCCGCCGTAGTTGCCGGGCGATGGCCCGGGCTTCGGCCCGGTCGTCGGTGTGGCCTGTGATCGACGGGGCCGGACCACCGGCCCGCGTCGGCACGAGGGCGGGCTGGTCGGGCAGCACGGCACTGGCGCACCGAAGGATCTCGGGGGTCGAGCGGTAGTTCTGAACGAGCTCGACCGAGCGGGCGCCGGGGAAGTGCTGCTCGAATCGGTCGAGGTAGGACGAGTCGGCCCCGTTCCAGCCATAGATGGCCTGGCGGCTGTCGCCCACGACGCAGAGCTCCGGGTCGGCGCCCACGAACACCTTGAGCAGGGCGAACTGCAGGGGGTTGACGTCCTGGAACTCGTCGACGAAGACGTGGCGGAACCGCCACCGGAAGGCCTCGGCGGCGTTGTGGTCCTGCTGGAGGTGGCGGCCGCACAGCACGAGGATGTCGTCGAAGTCGATCAGGCGCCGGTCGGTCTTGGCCTGCTCGTAACGCTCGTAGATCCCGGCGATCACGTCGGGCTCGAAGGGGGGAGTGCGCTCGGCCCTCTCGGCCGCCTCGGCATAGGCCTCGGGGGCGATGCGACGGGCCTTGGCCCACTCGATCTCGGCCACGACGTCGAGGGGCGTACTGCGTTCGCGAGTGGGTGGCAGCAGTCGGGCCACGAACGAGAACTTGCGGTCGAGCAGCGTGGGGGGCCTCTCGGACCTTTGCTCCCAGAGCTGACGTAGTTGGGCCAGGGCGATGCTGTGGAATGTGCCGGCCGCCGCCCGCTGGCGCAGGCCGAGCCGTCGTAGTCGCTCGTTGAGCTCGCCGGCGGCCCGTCGGGTGAAAGTGAGAGCCAGGACCCGGTTGGGGTCGAGCCGGTCGGTCTCTACGCCGTGGGCGATGCGGCGGGTCAGGACGCGGGTCTTGCCGGACCCGGCCCCGGCCCGGATCACGAGGAGGTCCGACGGGTCGGTGACGGCAGCCATCTGCTCGTCGTTGAGTCCGACGAGGACGCGTTCGGCCACGGTGGAGGTCACGGCGCCGACCCTACTCACCCCTACTGACGTTCGTTAGGCTCGATCTTCTATGGCGTTCCCTCCTGATCTGTTGAGCGATGACGAGTCGGTCGTCGTCGATATGCACCCGCACTGGTGGACGATCACACCGCTCGGCTCCCTGCTCGCAGTCGTCGTGATCGGCGGCATCTTCCTGCTCACCAACGCCGGGGACAACATCGGCTGGGACATTCTCCAAGTGCTGGTCGGGCTCGCCATCCTCGCCACGCTCGTCGCTTTCGGCATCCGCTACGCCCGTTGGGTCACCACCGACTTCGTCGTCACGACCGAACGGGTCATCTCCCGCAAGGGCGTGCTCTCGAAGGAGGGGATCGAGATTCCTCTCGATCGCATCAACACCGTGTTCTTCAACCAGCAGGCCTTCGAGCGCATCCTCCAGTCGGGCGATCTCGGCATCGAGTCGGCGGGTGAAGGCGGTCGTCAGAACTTCAGCAACATCCGCAAGCCCAACAAGGTCCAGGCCGAGATCTACGCCCAGAAGGAGGCGTTCGAGCGCCGCCGCCTCGAACGAATTGGCCAGGCCGGTGCCGCTCCCGCCGGCCCGTCGATCCCCGAGCAGATCGCTCAACTCGATGACCTGCGTCAGCGCGGCGTGATATCGCCCGAGGAGTTCGAGGCAAAGAAGGCGGAGCTGCTCCGTAGGATGTGACTCAGCAGCTTCGGGAGTTCCCGTGAATCGCATCCTGCTGACAAAGCGCCTCGCGCCGGAGGTGAAGTACTTCCGTGTCGAGGCGCCCAAGATCGCTCGGAAACGGCAGGCCGGTCAGTTCGTGATCGTTCGGGCCGAGGAGAGCGGCGAGCGCATTCCGCTCACGATCGCCGACGCCGACCCCGACGAGGGCTGGATCGCCCTGGTGGTTCAGGGTCTCGGCCGCACCACTCGCACTCTCAACCTGCTCGAGGAGGGGGATTCGATCCCCGACGTGGCGGGGCCGCTCGGTTCACCGACCGAGATCGAGGACTTCGGCACCGTAGTGGTCGTCGGCGGCGGGGTCGGCACAGCCATCGTCTACCCGGCCGCGATGGCGCTGGCCGAGGCCGGAAACCGTGTGATCGCCATCATCGGGGGCCGCAGCCAGCACTACGTGCTGCTCGAGAACGAGCTCCGCGAGGTCTGCTCGGAGGTTCTCGTCACGACCGACGACGGCAGCCGGGGCCGCCACGGGTTCGTGACGGATGAGCTGGTCCGGCTCCTGGTGTCGGGAACGCGGGTGGATCGCATCCTGGCCGCCGGTCCGGTCGTGATGATGCAGGCCGTCGCGGAAGCCACCCGCCCGTACGAGGTGCCGACGATCGTCAGCCTCAACCCGATCATGGTCGACGGAACCGGGATGTGCGGCGGCTGTCGTGTCTCGGTGGGCGGTGAGACCAGGTTCGCGTGCGTCGACGGGCCGGAGTTCGACGGGCATAACGTCGATTTCGAGGAGCTGGAGCGACGGAACGCGTCGTACGTGGCCTTCGAGCGAGATCAGAACGCGTCGTTCACCGAGGCGCACTGTCGCCTGCAGTCGGCGGGAGAGCGCTGATGGCCGAGGAGCTGACGCGCCGGGAGAGAATGAAGATCCCCCGCCAGGACATGCCCGAACAGTCGGCCGACGAGCGGGCCGGGAACTTCGACGAGGTCAACCTGGGCTACACGGCCGACCAAGCCGTCGCCGAGGCCGAACGCTGTCTGATGTGTGCCCGCCCCACCTGCATCGACGGCTGCCCCGTCGGCATCGAGATCAACGAGTTCGTCCGACTGGTGGCGGCCCGGCAGTTCTCCGAGGCGGCCGACGTGATCGAACACGACAGTCTGCTGCCGGCGGTTTGCGGGCGGGTCTGCCCGCAGGAGGACCAGTGCGAGGGAGCGTGCGTGCTCGCCAAGAAGCGCAGGCCGGTGGCGATCGGCAACCTGGAGCGCTTCGTCGCCGATCACCGACGGGAACACCCCGACGATGGTCCGACGACGCCGACCGCAACGGCAGCAGTCACCGGGAAGCGGGTCGCCGTCGTGGGCAGCGGGCCGGCCGGCCTGGCCTGCGCCGCCGACCTGGTCCGGGCCGGGCACGACGTGACAGTGTTCGAGGCCCTCCACGAGCTCGGCGGTGTGCTGGCCTACGGCATCCCCGAGTTCCGCCTGCCGAAGAGCATCGTGCGCGCCGAGATCGACAAGCTGGCCGAGCTCGGGGTTCGTTTCGAGACCAACGCCGTGATCGGCATGGTCGACACCATCGACGAGCTCCTCGACGACGAGGGCTTCGACGCCGTCTTCCTCGGCGTCGGAGCGGGCTTGCCCCGCTTCCTCGGTGTGCCGGGCGAGAACCTGGTCGGTGTCTACTCGGCCAATGAGTTCCTCACCCGTGTCAACCTGATGAGGGCCTATGACGAGGCGGCCCAGACTCCGATTCTCGACCTTCGCGGCAAGTCGGTCGGGGTGTTCGGAGGCGGGAACACGGCGATGGACGCAGTCCGCACCGCCCGCCGGCTCGGGGCCAGCCCGGCCACGATCCTGTACCGGCGCACCGAGGACGAGATGCCCGCCCGCGACGAGGAGATCGCCCACGCCAAGGCCGAGCAGATCGAATTCGAGACCCTGGTCGCGCCGCTGGAGCTGATTGGGAACGAGGACGGCTGGCTGGCCGGCGTGCGCCTCCAGCGCATGGAGCCCGGTCCTCCCGACGAGAGCGGTCGGCGGCGACCCGAGCCGATCGTCGGTGACGTCGTCGAGATCGCGCTCGACGTGGCGGTGGTCGCCATCGGCAACACGCCCAACCCGCTGATCCACAAGACCGCACCCGACATCGAACAGACCGCCTGGGGCACACTGGCCGCCGACCCCGTGACGGGCCGGACTTCGAAGGTCGGTGTCTTCGCCGGAGGTGACATCGTCTCGGGCGGCGCCACCGTGATCCTGGCGATGGGCGCCGGCCGCCGAGCCGCCGCTTCGATCGACGACTACTTGGCGACCGGTCAGTGGTCGATGCAAGACGACGAGCCCGGCGAGACTGCATGAAGATCGGTATCCAGCTACCCGAGGTCGAGTGGGAGGTTCCGTTTCCCGAGTTGATCGCCATGGCCCAGCTCACCGAAGAGGTCGGCTTCGACTCGGTCTGGTACGGCGACCATTTGATCTACGACCTGGCTGTGGGCCCCCGTGGCCCGTGGGAAGCCTGGACGACGCTGGCAGCAATCGCCGCCAGCACCACGACGATCGAGCTCGGGCCTCTCGTGGCGTCGACCAGCTTCCACGCCCCGGCGATGCTGGCCAAACAAGCCGCCACGGTCGACGCCATCTCTCAAGGGCGGCTCATCGTCGGCCTCGGCGCCGGCTGGAACCGCAGGGAGTACGACGCCTTCGGATTTCCGTACGACTGGAGGGTGAGTCGCTTCGAGGAGGCGTTCACGATCATCCGCACGCTCCTCCGGGACGGCGAGATCGACTTCCACGGCCGCTTCTACGACGCCGATCGTTGTGTCCTACATCCCCGACCGCCTCGCCCGGGCGGCCCGCCGATCATGGTCGGTTCGATCGGCGATCGCATGCTCGACATCACCCTGCCCCACGTCGACGCCTGGAACATGTGGTGGAGCCAATACGGCAACACCGCTGCTGGGTTCGCCGAGCAGAAGCGGCGGGTTGATTCGCTCATCGAGGCCGCCGGTCGGGCCGTGGAAGAGGTCGAAGCCACCGCAGCCGTCCACGTGCGACTCGAGGGCGGCACGGGCCGCCAGCTGGGCGACCACGCGGGAGAGGCCGATGACCCCAAGCTCGGCTCGGCCGCCGAGCTCGCCGCCCAGCTTCGGGCCTGCGAAGCAGTTGGCGCTGCTCACATCCAGCTGTGCGTCGACCCGATCACTCGCGACAGCATCGAGTTCCTGGCCGACACGCTCGTCAATTTCCGCGCCTAGGTGCGCTCACGCCGCATGCCGCGCGTGGTGGCAAAGAGCACATCTGAGCTCCAGCTCTTCGACGATGGTGTGGCGTGTCTGTTCGTAGGGCGGGGTGTGGTCGAAGTTCAACAGGTCGGCGCGCCCGCAGTCCTTGCAGGCACGATCGCGTTCCTTGACGACCCGTTTCTGTCGAGTTGTGGGGTGGCGACGCCTCGCGGACGCATTGATCGGGTTGCTGTCGGCATCGTGGACTAACGCGCGGAGGAACGCGTCGGGCACCAGATCGGCGATGACCGTGTCGGGAATGGGGGTGCCGTCATCGGCTGTGCAGCCGTCGCCGCGAACATGGAGGACCACTTCGGTCGTGACGCGTCCGCTGCCGGCGGTGAGCGCGGCGTGGAACGCGTCGGCGTACTGCTGAGAGGCGGTAGGCCAGGCCGCGGACGCGTCCGGACGCGGCTTGGTTCGCATGACCAGCGTCGTGAGCAGGCTGATCAGGATCGCCGCGACCTGAGGCGGCAGCCGGAGTGTGAAAGTCACCATCCCGTCGGCCTCTGTGCGCCACTTCACGCTCCGCTGCCGATGTTGGTGTTCGGCCAGTTCGTCCGGGTCGAGCGTGCCTGCAAGGTGAGTGGCGATGGCCGTTCGAAGCTCGCCGGCGGGAGTCTCGAGCGCCAGGCCGACGAGCTCGGCTTCGTTGTCTTCGGTGACCACGCTGACCAGGGCCCGGACCTTGCTGTAGGAGAGGGCGCCGCTTTCGAAGTGTTTCTGGATCAGCGCGTGTTCGCGGACGCGTCGACCGACGCGCAGCCATTCGCGAGCGGTGCTCGGTTCGATGTCCACGATTGCCGCTAGGTGATGGGCTGCGGTTGGGGAGCCGGCCGCGACCCATTCGTGGGATTCGGCCATCTCGACGGACGCATGGATGAGCCTGAGTTGGGATTGGGACCATTTGTGGGCGAGCGCGACGAGTTCGTCGGTAATCGGCGTGGCGGATGTCATCGGAGAGATCTCCGTTGATTCAGGTGACGGCCGGTGAGCCGGCGATAGTCGCAAGGCCCTGCTCGAGGCACGGCCCGAGCCGAGCGAAGCGGTGCCTCGAGCGTACCGATGAGGTGTGACAGCCTCCCTGTGGAGTCGGCCTGTCGCTCGTCCCTCGCTCCTTGCCCTTCCGCAGTCGGACGCTTTGTCCGCCTGCGGCTGCGCCGGAGGCGCGCGTCCGTCGCTCTCGGCGCGTCCGCGGACGCGTCCGTCAGCCCTCCAGGCGCATCGGGACGTGGGGGATGCCGTCGTCGTCGAACTCGGGGCCGGTGACGGCGAAGGCCAGCGACTCGTACCAGGGCACCAGGTATCTCTGGGCATCGAGCACGATCGGACCGTCGAGCTCGGCCACGAGATACTCCATGAGAACCCGGGCCAGGCCCTCGCCCCGGTGGGTCGGGTGGGTGACGACCCGGCCGATCCGGGTCGCGCCGTCGGGGTCGGCCAGCGTGCGGGCGTAGGCGGCAAACGTGCTCGACCGCTCGATCCAGTGATGCCCCGTGCCCGGCTCGATGTCGCGGCCGTCAGGATCGAGGTACACGCAGTCCTGTTCGACCACGAACACCTCGCTGCGAAGCTT
>JAAUYH010014659.1_pt1 | contig 35382 bp, 32 predicted proteins | sample 7278061 | NCBI WGS metagenome assembly JAAUYH01 (sample SAMN14350203, study PRJNA611818) | marine sediment metagenome | isolation source: surface marine sediment (0.6m) | place: French Polynesia: Moorea | collected 2018-08 | reverse complement strand
GAGCAATAGGTGGGGTCAACCGTGGCCGCAACAGGCTTGTCGCTTCTACCTACGACCCTGCGCAAATGCTGCCGACAGATCACGACCCCTAGGTAGAAATGTAGGGTCGAAAGACATCCAGGTCAGTATCGAACACCGCAGGAAGCACCATTTCCCGAAATGGGGTCAAAAATTCAGAGATCCAGTTGTTGTGTGCCGCCCAACGCAACGTCGACACGTTCGGAGATGACCTTGAGGCGCGAGATATCGGCCTCGAGTGCTTTGTCTCGCTCCTTCGAGTGCAGCAGGTCATTGGCCATGTTCAACGCTGCCATCACGGCAATACGGTCGAGACCGACGATGCGGCCCTTGTCCCTGATCTCGCGCATGCGCGCGTCGAGGATCTCCGCGGAGTCCAGCAGGTCTGTACGCTCGCTTGCGGGGCAGGCGACCTGGTACTCCTTGTCCAGAATCCTGACGCTTACCTGAGCATACGGTTCACTCATACCTTCTTACTCCGCTGGTTCGGCTCGCTACGAGCCCTGTTCCATTGCTTTCAATCGGCCGATCATCGCCTCGACCCGCGCACGAACCTGCTCGTTTTTCTGCAACAGGCTTGCGCGTTCGGCAGTCAGGACATCCTGGCGCTGCTTGAGGGACTTGTTCTCGTCCTGCAGCTGATCGCATACACGTACGAGCGCGTCCACGCGTTTTTCGAGTCGCTTCAGTTCGTGCTCGAACACGGAATTCATGTCTTCGGCCATACGGCCAATATAGTCAGGCGAGGGTAGAGAATCAATTTTCCCAGTATGGGATCATTGCCGGATGGATAGCCGACTCGATCACGATTCGCTCGATGCAGCGCTCGGTCGCTGTGGCGCCGGCTGGACCGCCGCGCAGAGCCACGGATTGTTGACGGGCAGGCTGGCCGTCGCCGGCCACGACGCCGGACCCACCTGGTTGCAGCAGGTACTCGAAGACGTGGATCTGTCCAATGCGCTCCGATCCGAGTGCGAAGGATTGCTGGCTGCGGCGTTCGAACTCGCGCATCGGCAGCTCGCAGAACGGCTGTCCGCATTCGAGCCCCTGTTGCCCGATGACGATCACGATGTGGCTGTGAGGGCTACCGGGCTGGCGCATTGGTGCGAGGGCTTTCTGCACGGACTCGTCTCCGCCAGGGCTGACCAGGCACTCAAGGAGCGACTGGCTGCCGAGCCGCTGGCCGACATTATCAAGGACATGCTGCAGATCACGCGCGCCGGCATCGACCCGGAAGACGACGAGGAAAGCAGTGAGGAAGCGCTGACGGAACTCGTCGAGTACGTGCGGGTCGCGGCTCAGTTGGCCTACGAGGAACTGGCCGACATCCGGGCTGTCGAAAACTCGTCCGAAAACGCAGAGCCTGCCCCCGATACGCTGCACTAGTCAGTTACACTTCGCACCCATGAACAGCAAAGAATTTGCGCGTCGTCGCAAGCAGCTCATGCGCATGGTCGGTCAAGGCGGCATCGTCATACTGCCTGCTGCACCGGTCAAAACCCGTAGCCGCGATACCGAGTACATTTATCGCCAGGACAGCGATTTCTACTATCTGACGGGATTTGCCGAGCCGGAGGCTGTTGCCGTTCTCGTCCCGGGTCGGGACTCGGGGGAATTCGTCATCTTCTGTCGTGAGCGCGATCGGGACCGGGAGATCTGGGACGGTCTTCGTGAGGGGCCGGACGGTGTCGTGGCGAACTACGGTGCGGACGATGCATTCCCTATAGATGATATCGACGACATCCTGCCCGGGCTCATGGAGCCGTGCAGCCGCGTTTACTACACGATGGGTATGTACTCCGATTTCGATACCCGCATCGCCGACTGGGTCAATTCGCTGCGCTCCGGCCTGTCGAAGGGCGTGCACACGCCGCACGAATTCGTTGCACTCGACCACCTGCTGCACGATATGCGGCTGTTCAAGAGCCGTGCCGAGATCTCCGCGATGCGACGCTCTGCGAAGGTCGCTGTGGCTGCGCACAAACGGGCGATGCAGATGACGCGTCCGGGCCTGTACGAGTACCAGATCGAGGCGGAGTTCCGACACGAATTCCGGCGCAACAATGCATGGGTGTCATACAGCCCCATCGTGGGGTCCGGCGCGAATGCCTGCGTCCTCCATTACGTTGAAAACAAAGACGAGTTGAAAGACGGTGATCTGCTACTGATCGACGCAGGCTGCGAGCTCGACTATTACGCGTCAGACATTACACGGACTTTTCCCGTGAATGGTCGGTTCAGCCCCGAGCAACGCGCCGTTTATGACATCGTGCTCGAAGCCCAGCTTGCCGCGATCGACAAAGTCCGCAAAGGCAATCACTGGAACGAGCCACACGATGCGGCCGTCCGCGCGATCACGAAAGGGCTGAAGAAAATCGGACTGCTCGAGGGCCGGCTGCCAACGCTCATCAAGGAGCGCGCATATCGCGAGTTTTTCATGCACCGCACCGGCCACTGGCTGGGCATCGATGTGCATGACGTCGGTGACTACAAGGTCGGCGATGAGTGGCGCGAGCTCGAGAACGGCATGGTCATGACGGTGGAGCCGGGTGTCTATATCTCGAACAGCCGCAAGGTGCCCGCGCGCTGGCGAAACATCGGCATCCGCATCGAGGACGATGTCGCCGTCGCGAACAAGGGGCCGGATGTCCTGACCAAAGGGCTGGTCAAGGAAGCCGATGCCATCGAGAAGTTGATGCAGGCGGGATGAGACAACGCTACGACATCGTAATCGCCGGAGGAGGCATGATCGGCACGAGCCTCGCGCTCGCGCTGTTGCCGCTCGGGCTCAAGGTCGCGGTCGTCGAGGCCGTGCCGCGATCGGCGCCCGCCCAGCCGAGTTTCGACGACCGCTCGACCGCGCTGTCGCGAAGCACGCAGCGCATGTTCGAAGCCATGGAACTGTGGGACGACATCGCGGCCGCATCCACGCCGATCACGAGCATCCATGTCTCGGACCAGGGCCGCTTCGGTTTCTCGCACATCGATGCTGAGGAGCAGGGCGTCGAGGCGCTGGGCTACGTGGTCATCAACCGGGTGCTCGGTGGCGTACTGCACCAGGCGCTCGATGGAAACCGGGATATCGACGTGCTGTGCCCGGCGCGAATCGTCGAGATCGATCTCTCGCCGGAAATTGCACTGGCAACCGTCGAGTCCGGTGGCGGACTCCGACATACGCTGGAATGCGATTTGCTGGTTGCAGCAGATGGCGCGAACTCGGCTGTCCGCGAGATGATGGGCATCGCGGCCACCCGGACCAGCTACGGCCAGCACGCCGTCATCGGCAATCTCCTGACCGAGAAACCCATCGAAAACGTCGCCTTTGAGCGGTTCACAGAGCAGGGTCCACTCGCAATACTGCCGCTCACTGAGGGACGTGCGGGATTCGTCTGGACGGTCGCGGAAGACGATGCGGACCGGGTGCTCGCGCTCGACGACAGCTCATTCCTCGCGGAGCTGCAAGCGGCTTTCGGCAACCGGCTCGGAGCGCTCTCGGACGTCGGAAGGCGGGCCGCATACCCACTCGTATTGAGCAAGGCCGAGCGCCTGACCGCAACGCGCTCGGTGCTGGTGGGCAACTCCGCGCACGGACTGCACCCCGTCGCCGCGCAAGGCTTCAACCTCGGCATGCGGGACGTGGCGGCGTTGTGCGACTGCCTTGCCGATGATCGCGACGATCCGAACATGCTCGATCGCTACGCGGAATGGCGCCGCGGCGACCAGGGCAAACTCGTCCGGTTCACTGACAGCCTCGTCAAGCTGTTCGGTACCCGGCGCCCGCCGCTGCGCGTATTGAGAAACGTCGGCATGATCGGATTCGACCTGGTGCCGGGCGTACGATCGCTGTTTGCCAGGCACACGATGGGACTCGCAGGGCGCCTGCCGCGGCTGTCGCGCGGGGTGCCGCTAAAGTGAGCGATCGGCTGAATATCGTCATCGCCGGCGGCGGCATTACGGGATTGACGTGTGCGGCACTTCTTGCACGAAGCGATGTTGCTGCCCGTTTCAAGCTGACACTCGTCGACGTTGCCGAGCGCCCGAATTTCGCGGCCAGCGACGACATCGCCTTGCGTGTATCGGCAATTGCCACCGGTTCCGCGGAACTGCTGGATTCGGTCGGCGCCTGGAATTCCGTGGTTGTCGCCCGCGCCTGTGCTTACGAAAGCATGCGGGTGTGGGACGCCGATGACACCGAGGAAAGCCCGTCGGCGCTGCGTTTCGATGCAGCCGAGTTTGCGGTGCCACAGCTCGGTTTCATTGTCGAGAACGTGCTGTTGCGGACTGCGCTGCTCGACGTGCTTGACCGGCACGACGTCGAGTTGCGCTTTGCTACGGCCATTCGTTCAGTCAGGCGCGAGGGTCGCGCATATGCAGTCGTGGTCGGTGACGACGAAACGCTCGGCGCCGATCTGATCGTTGCCGCCGACGGAGCCCGGTCCTTCGTCCGTAACTGCGTGGGCATCGAGACAGAGGCGTGGCCGTACCAGCAAGAAGCCGTCGTGACGCACCTGCGCCCGGAGTTGCCACACCAGAGCACGGCATGGCAGCGTTTTCTGCGCGATGGACCGCTCGGTATGCTGCCGCTGTCCGATGGCAGGATTTCGGTCGTCTGGTCAACCACGGCCGCCAGGGCAGCCGATGCCAAAGCGGCGAGCGACGCGCAGCTCGGTAAAATGCTGACCGAGGCATCGGGCTCCGTGCTCGGCGAACTGGTCGTCGAAGGGCCGCGCGGCTCGTTTCCTCTGACGGCACGGCACGCGAGGAATTACGTCATGCCCGGAGTCGCATTGATTGGCGATGCCGCACATGCGATCCATCCTCTGGCCGGCCAGGGAGCGAACCTGGGCCTGCAAGACGCGGCCGAACTCGCGCGGGTCGTCATTGACGCGTTGGCACGCGGCCTCAATCCGGCCGATCGGCCCGTGCTCAGGAACTACGAGCGGGCGCGGAAGGGCGCGAATGCGACGATGCTGCACTTTATGACCGGACTCAACCGGCTTTTTCAGTCCGACTCGGCTATTCTTGGCGAGATCCGGTCCACGGGGATGCGATTGTTCAATCGCAGCGGACCGATACGAGAGCGAGCGGTAAAAGTTGCGCTTGGCGTAGGGCGCTAAGGGGGGACAATGAAGCAACGCTACGTCTATATGCTTGCTTTGACGCTGGCAATACTCGGAAGCTCCGTCTTCGTCTACAAATGGAAAGTGCTCGGTTTTCCTCTCGTCGAAGACCAGGAGACCCAGGTCTGGACGATCGAGTCGGCAATCAGTTTCGACAGCGGACCAGGCTCGATCAAGGTCAAGCTGCACATCCCGACGCTCACGCCCGGCTTTCGCACACACAACGAAAACTCGGTTTCTCGCGGCTATGGATTCAGCCTCAACTACCCGAGCGGAGGGCGCGAGGCTCAGTGGACGATTCGACGGGCCGACGGGCGGCAGACGATTTACTACCGCATATCGGTGTACGAAGACCCTGGCAGCGAGCAAGCCGACACGACGCCGCCGTTCCCGCCGCAACCGGTCATCAATGAACCGATGAAGACCGCAGTCGACGTAATTGTCGCGGACGTTCGCGAACGCTCGGCCGACACGGCGTCGTTTACGACCGGGCTGCTGCGACATCTCAACGACCCGTCGCCGGATTCGAACGTAGAGCTACTGATGTCCGAGGTTGGCGACGAGAACGAGTTCGTCGAAACCGTGACGATGATGCTGGCCGCGGCACGCATCCCCGCGCGGATGGTGCGTGGATTCGAGCTGGTGGGGCGCCAGCGGAATGCGCAGCTGCTGTCCTGGCTCGAGGTGCATGACGGCGATCGCTGGCGCTTCTTCAATCCCGTAACCGGCGACGAGAGTATTCCGGATCGCTTCCTGGTCTGGTGGCGGGGAAACGAGCCGCTGGTGCACGTCGAGGGCGGCAGTAACGTGCAGGTCGATTTTGCGATACAGGAATACCACCTCGACGCAGTGGCCATTGCCGAGCGCCAGGCGCGGGCACAGGGCTCGAACATCGTCGATTTTTCGCTCTACCGTCTGCCAATCCAGACCCAGGCCGTTTACGCCGTGCTGCTGATGATCCCGATTGGCGCATTGGTCATGGTGGTCATGAGAAACCTCGTGGGCATCGACGCTTTCGGCACGTTCATGCCCGTGCTCATCGCATTGGCGTTCCGCGAGACCCAGCTTCTGTGGGGTGTCATGCTGTTCACGCTGCTCGTGGCGTTGGGCCTGAGCATTCGCTTCCTGCTCGAACGCTTGCGGCTGCTGCTCGTGCCGCGGCTGAGTGCCGTACTCATCGTCGTCGTGCTGCTAATGATGCTGATCAGCCTGGTGTCGCACCGGCTCGGCATGGAAACCGGCCTTTCCGTCGCGCTGTTTCCGATGGTGATCATCGCAATGACGATCGAACGCATGTCGGTCATCTGGGAAGAACGTGGCGCGGCTGACGCCATGCGTGCCGGCCTCGGCAGCCTGGTCATTGCCGTGTTCGCGTATATTGCGATGGGCATCGGCGTGGTCGAACACCTCGTTTTCACGTTCCCCGAACTCTTGCTGGTCATTCTCGCGCTGACGGTGCTGGCCGGCAGGTATACGGGCTATCGTCTGCTCGAATTGCGACGGTTCCACGCACTGGCCCAGAAACGATGATCGGTATCGCGCGAAGACTACACGCCGCCGGCGTCATCGGCCTCAACGAACGGAACGCCGAGTTCATCATGCGGCTCAACCCGCGTCGCCTTTATCCACTCGTCGATGACAAGGCAAAGACGAAACAGATAGCACTGCGGGCCGGTATGGCGGTGCCCGATCTTTATGGCGTGATCCGTAACCAGGGTGAAGTGCGCAGGTTCAATGACATGGTGGCGAAGTTCGACAGCTTCGTCGTCAAACCTGCGCAGGGCAGCGGCGGCGACGGCATCCTTGTCGTCACGGGCCGCAGCAAACGCAAACGCGACAGTTACCGGCTGGCGAGCGGCATGTTCGTGACTGACGGGGAAATCCAGCACCACATCTCGAACATCGTGAGCGGTCAGTACAGCCTTAGCGGCAACCCGGACAAAGCACTCATCGAATACTGCGTGCAGTTCGATCCGGTATTCGAGGAACTGAGTTACCAGGGCGTGCCCGACGTGCGTATCGTCGTTTATCGGGGGTACCCGACGATAGCAATGGTGCGATTGCCAACGCGAGCATCTGACGGCAAGGCGAATCTGCACCAGGGTGCGGTAGGCGCCGGTATCGATCTTGGCACCGGCACGACGCTGACCGGCGTGCTGGATAACGAAGTCGTCGACGAGCACCCGGACACAGGGGCGCTGATTTCCGGCCTCGAGATCCCACACTGGACGCACATACTCGAACTCGCCGCAAAGGGCCATGACGTGACCGGCCTGGGCTACCTCGGCGTGGATATCGTGATTGACCGCGACCGCGGTCCACTGATTCTGGAGATGAATGCGCGGCCCGGGCTGAACATCCAGATCGCAAATTGCTGTGGTCTCATGCCGCGGATCGAGCGCATCGACGCGATCTGGTCGGCCGATGCAACATCGGAAGAACGGGCAGAACGCGCGAGGATCGAATTCGCTTTGTAGGAGCGGTCGTTGTGGGAGCGGCGTCATGTGGGAGCGGCGTCTCGCCGCGATCCATTCGGGCCGGGACGGCCCTCCCACAACAAGCCCCTCCCACCGGAGGGCCGCCAGTCAAAGCTGACTCTCAATCCACTTGTCCATACGCTGCTGCAAAATATCCAGCGGTAAGGCGCCGCCGCCGAGCAGCTCGTCGTGAAATGCGCGGATGTCGAACTTGTCACCCAGCCTGAGCTTCGCGTCGGCTCGCAGCGCCCGCATTTTTAGCTGCCCGACCTTGTAAGCCAGCGCCTGGCCCGGCATCGAGATGTACCGATCGATCTCGTTGACGATGTCGTGCTCGGTCTTGGCGGCGTTGTCCTTGAAGAATTCGATCGCCTGCTGCCGGGTCCAGCCCTTGTAATGGATGCCCGTATCCACGACGAGCCGCACGGCGCGCCACATCTCGTAGGTTAGCGCGCCGAACCGTGAGTACGGATCTTCATAGAGTCCGAGGTCGTAGCCAAGGTCCTCGCTGTAGAGTCCCCAGCCTTCGACGAACGCCGTGAAACCCAGGAATCGCCGGAACTTGGGTATGTCGGGCAGCTCCTGCTGCAGCGCGATCTGCAAGTGATGGCCGGGCATGGCTTCGTGCACGCTCAGGACCTCGATTTCGTACTTCGGCCGAACTTCGGGCTTGTACAGATTCACCCAGTAAATGCCTGCGCGGCTGCCGTCGCCCGCGGGGCGCGTGTAGTACGCCGTCGTCGTATCCGGCGCAATCGAATCCGGGATCGGTTTCACGCCATAGGGCACGCGCGGCAGTTTGCCGAACAGCTTCACGAGTTCGGGATCGATACGTTTGCTCGTGGCGAGGTATTCGCGGTAGAGGTCGTCGGGGTCATCGAAGTAGAACTGTGGATCCGTGCGCAGGAACTCGAGGAACGCCTGGAAGCTCCCGTCGAAACCGACCTCATCAATGACGTCCTGCATCTCGTCGCGGATACGCTTCACCTCGTCAAGCCCCAGCCGATGTATGTCGTCGGGCGTCATGGCAGTCGTTGTGAAGCGGCGTGCGCGGTGCTCGTACCAAGCCGTACCGTCGGGCAATTCGGAGAGACCAATACTCTCGCGTGCGGCTGAGAGATAGGTGTCGTTGAAGTAACCGTCCAGTCGCCGATAGGCGGGCAGCACGATGTCTTCGATCGCCTCGAGAGCGGCCTTTTGCAGACGCTCGCGATCGGCGGCCGGAATCGACTCGGGCATGTCGGCAAACACCCTGTAAAACGGGCTCTCCTGAGGATCGTCTACGCGTTGCGCATCGATCTGCGGCGGAATTCGTTCCATCAGGACTCGCGGAGCCACGATGCCGGCCTTGCGTCCGGCTTCGGCGAGCTCAATCGTCTGTTCGATGACGACATCCAGCTTGCCGACGCGAGCAAGCCAGTCTTCGAAATCACTGACCGTCGTGAGGCGGATACGATTGGTCGTATTCTCGAGGTTCTGGACACCGCCGCGCTGGCTGAACGGTAGCAGGTATCCGCTGAAGCGATGCGCGTCGATGTCGTTCTGCAGCATGCGCCGGAACAGCTCGTGATTGAGCTTGTCGGCATCCGACAGAGCAGTCCGGTCGATCGCATAGAGGCGCTTGAGGAAATCGCGCCTCTCCTGTTGGCGACGCTGTATCGCTTCGAGGCTCATATCGCGCCAGCGCCCGTTGAAACGCCGGTCGCCGAGCGACGATGCGAACACCGGATTTTCCGCGAGCTGCCACTCCCAGGCATCGTCGAGCAACGCATCGAAATCCTGACCCGGACCTGCCCACGCAGGAAAAACCAGCATTGAGAACAGGATCGCAACACTTCTTCGAATCAGCATTATCAGGTGCTCCGGATCGACGGTTGCGCGGATTGTGAACGCCGCCCTCGCGGCTGGCAACCATCGCACCTATTGGCTATGATGCCTTCACCAATCGATAGCGTGCTTGGAAGAGACCCCGTCGAGAGCGGGGCGCCGAAGGCGCAACTCGCCCGGAAACGCTCAGGCAGAAGGACTGTGTACGCTGATTGGCTCTGGAGAGCGGCTGGTGAACGGCCCACCGAAGGGGAACGTGGCGGCAGCCATTTATCTCTCAGGTCAACGAGGACAGAGGGGCGGCGGACGGCATGTGTCCGCCGCCCTTTTTTCGTTTCTGGAGTCTTTGGATATGGGAGCCAAAACACCGTTGTACGATAGCCACGTCGCAGCTGGCGCCCGCATCGTCGATTTTGGCGGCTGGGACATGCCGCTGCACTACGGGTCGCAGAAAGAAGAGCACCACGCCGTGCGAAAAGATGCAGGCGTATTCGACGTGTCGCACATGACGATCGTCGACCTGACAGGCGAACGTACTCGCGAGTTCCTGCGCTATCTCGTCGCCAACGACGTCGCCAAGCTCAAAGAATCCGGCAAGGCGTTGTACACCTGCATGCTCAATGACGATGGTGGCGTCATCGACGATCTCATCATCTACTTCTTCGACAACTCGAGCTTCCGCCTCGTGGTCAACGCGGCGACGCGCGAGAAAGACCTGGCCTGGATCAGGAAGCAGGCCGAAGTATTCGATGTGGCCGTCAACGAACGCGCCGAGCTGGCGATGGTCGCCGTGCAGGGACCTAGGGCTCGCGAGCTCGCGGCGCCCTGCATCGACGCCGAATATCGCGATCAGGCATTGGCGCTGAAGCCGTTCACGGGGATGCATGCTGGCGACATGTTCGTGGCACGCACCGGCTACACCGGTGAAGATGGTTGGGAAATCCTGATGCCGGCGGCCGAGGCGCCGAAGGCCTGGGACCGCTTACTGGCCGCCGGAGTGCAGCCATGCGGGCTCGGCGCGCGTGACACGCTGCGCCTGGAAGCCGCGATGAACCTGTACGGATCGGATATGGACGAGACGGTCTCACCGCTAGAAGCCGGGCTCGGCTGGACGGTCGCCTGGGAACCCGCCGACAGGGACTTCGTCGGGCGCAAAGCGCTCGAGGCGCAAAAAGCGGCAGGCGGGTTGCGTCGTTTCGTCGGACTCCTGCTCGAAGATCGCGGTGTGCTGCGCAATCACCAACGGGTGCTCGTGGAGGGCGTTGGCGACGGCGAGATCACGAGCGGAGGTTTTTCGCCGACGATCGGCAAATCCATCGCACTTGCGCGGCTGCCAGCAGGAGAATACGAACGCGCCCGGGTCGAGGTGCGTGGCAAGCTTTTGAACGTCCGGGTCGTCAAGACACCGTTCGTACGCAATGGAGAAATCCGCATCGATACAGGGGAGGGCTGAGAATGAGCGAATTACCGGGAGACCTGATTTACACGAAGGAACACGAATGGCTGAGAAAGGAGCAGGATGGCAGTGTAACCGTCGGAATCACCGATCACGCGCAGGCTGCACTGGGCGACCTCGTCTACGTGGAACTGCCCGAGATTGACCAGGAAGTCGAACACAACGGCGAGATGGCCGTCGTGGAATCCGTCAAGGCCGCGTCCGACGTTTACGCGCCGGTTGCGGGCGTCGTCGTCGCGGTGAACGAGATACTTGCCGACGATCCCGAGACCATCAATAACGATGCTTACGGCGACGGCTGGATCGTACGCCTGCAGCCCGCCGACGATGCTGACGAAAGCGACCTGATGTCACCGACCGACTATCAGGCACTACTCGACGAACTCGAGGACTGAACCACAAAATGGCATTCATCCCGCACACCGATAAAGACACGGAAGAGATGCTCGCGACCATTGGCGCGAAGCACATTGATGATCTCTTTGACGAGATACCACGGGAGCTGCAAGTCGATGCGTTGCACGGGATTCCGGACGCGCTAAACGAGATGCAGGTATCGCGTCTCATGCAGGAGCGCGCGGCGCTCGACGGCCAACCGCTGTGTTTTATCGGCGCCGGAGCGTATGAACACCATATCCCGGCCGCGGTGTTCGATATCGCGACGCGTGGCGAGTACTACAGCGCCTATACGCCTTACCAGGCCGAAGCGAGCCAGGGAACGCTGCAGACAATCTATGAATACCAGACGATGATGAGCGAGCTCACCGGAATGGACGTCAGCAACGCATCGTTGTACGACGGCGCTTCCGGGCTGGCGGAAGCGGCACTCATGGCCGTACGCGCAAATCGCAGGAACAAGTCCCGGCACGTCTTGCTCGCGCCAGGCGTCAGCCAGACGTTTGAGAAGGTCGCAAACGCAATCGCGGCAAGCCAGGGTCTGTCCTTCGATCGGCTGTCCATGGACGTCGATTCCGGCACCCTCGATTTCGACGCACTCGACGAGGCGGACGACGCCGTGGCCGTCGTCATACAACAGCCTACCTTCCTCGGAACACTGGAGGACGTCGACCGTCTCACCGACTGGGCGCACGCACGCAATGCATTCGTCATTGCCATCGTCAACCCGACGACGCTGTCGCTGCTGTCGGCGCCCGGACAGTGGGGTGAAGCCGGCGCCGATATCTGCTGCGGCGACGGCCAGCCGCTGGGTTCGCCGCTGTCGTCGGGCGGCCCGTATTTCGGTTTCATCACCTGCAAGCAAAAACACGTCAGACAAATGCCCGGGCGCATCGTCGGCCGGACGACAGACCTCGACGGCAATGTCGGCTACGCGTTGACACTGCAGGCCCGCGAGCAGCATATCCGCCGTTCCAAAGCCACATCGAACATTTGCACCAACCAGGGCCTGCTGGTGACGGCCGGCACGATCTACATGTCGCTGCTCGGCTTCGACGGACTTGCGCGCATAGCGCGCCGCTCACACCACAACACCGCCGAGCTCGTAAAGGGCCTGACGGCCATCGACGGCATCGAACGCGTTTATGACGGACCCTACCTGTACGAGACGGCGCTAAGGCTCGACCGGCCGGTTGCGCCGGTGCTCGAGCAGCTCGCCGAACGCAATATTCTCGGTGGTTACGACCTGGCTCAGGAGCATCCGGAGCTCGGTAACGCCATGCTCGTCTGCGCTACCGAAACCAAGACGCCGGAGGACATTGCCGCGTACGTTGAAGCGATGCGGGAGGTTTTCGCCGCATGAGCAAGATCGTATTCGATAATTCGACCTACCGTACTGCGGGCGAACTGCCTGCCGTGGGGAGCGCGGCGCCCGACGTCTCGCTGGTCAACACGAATCTCGCCAACGTCTCGCTCGCGAACTGGATCGGCATGCGCAAGATCATGAACATCTTCGTGAGTATCGATACCGACGTGTGCGCCACGTCGGTGAAGAAATTTGAACAGTATGGTGCCGGGCACAACGACGTTGCGATGCTCATGATCTCCTACGATCTGCCGTTCGCGCACAAACGCTTCAAGCAGGAAAACGATCTCGAGAGCGTCATTGGCCTGTCGGCAATTCGGCACGCGGGTTTCGGTGAGAATTACGGCGTAGAGATCATGGACGGACCGCTGGCCGGCATGTTTGCACGTGCCATCGTCGTGCTCGATGAGAACAACACGGTCGTGCACCAGGAGCACATCGAAGACATCACTAACGAGCCGGACTACGCAGCCGCTTTTCGCGCGCTCGGAATTACGCTGGAAGACGAATGACAGTAACCAACCTCGATACCCTGATTCTCGAGAAGTCGCGGCACGGCCGACATGCCTATGCCCAGGCCCCCGACGACGCGGAAGGTCCTGAAATTCCCGAGGCGCTCCGGCGCAGGGATCGTCCCCGCTTGCCGGAGGCATCCGAGTTACAGGTCGTGCGCCATTTCACGCGCTTGTCGCAGAAGAACTTTTCGATTGACACGCAGTTCTACCCATTGGGTTCCTGCACGATGAAGTACAACCCGCGTGCCTGTAACAAGCTCGCGTTATTGCCCGAATTCGCCGGGCGGCACCCGCATGCGCCTGCGAGCAAGGGGCAGGGCTTCCTGAGCTGCATGTACGAACTACAGGAGATGTTGAAGCACGTCTCGGGCATGGAAGGCGTATCACTCACGCCCATGGCGGGCGCGCAGGGCGAATTCGCCGGCGTTGCGATGATGCAGGCATACCACGCGGCCAGGAGTGAGGAGCATCGCAACGAGATCATAGTGCCGGACGCCGCGCATGGTACGAATCCCGCGACCGCAACCATGATCGGCTGCAAAGTCGTCGAGGTACCGACTGTCGCGGATGGTGACGTCGACGTCGAGGCGCTCCGCGCAGCGGTCGGCCCGAACACAGCGGGTATGATGCTGACAAATCCGTCGACCCTCGGCGTCTTCGAGCGGCACATCCAGGAGGTCTGCGATATCGTTCACGAGGCCGGTGGCCTGATGTACTGTGACGGCGCAAATCTGAACGCCATCCTGGGTAAAGCGCGCCCGGGCGACATGGGGTTCGACGTCATGCACATGAATCTGCACAAGACGTTCTCGACCCCGCACGGCGGTGGCGGGCCGGGATCAGGCGCCATCGGCGTGCACGAAAAGCTGATGCCGCACATGCCGCTTCCGATCGTTGGCAAGACCGAGGTCGACGGAGAAGCGTTCTACGACTGGCTGACTGAAGACGATCTGCCACAGAGCATCGGGCGGCTGTCAGGCTATATGGGGAACGCCGGTGTGCTGTTGCGAGCTTACGTCTATATGCGCATGGTCGGTCGCGGCGGGATGACGCGTATCGCCCAGTACGCGACGCTCAACGCCAACTACCTCGCGGCAAAGCTGAAACAGGCAGGCTTCGAACTCGCTATCCCGGGTCGCCGCGCGACACACGAGTTCATCGTGACGTTGCGGCATGAAGCGAAGGAGATCCAGCTGACCGCCATGGATATGGCGAAGGCCCTGCTCGATCGCAATTACCATGCGCCGACGACGTATTTCCCGCTGCTGGTGCCGGAATGCCTGCTCATCGAACCGACCGAGACGGAGAGCAAGGAAACGCTGGACGGGTTCGCCGACGCGATGCTCGCAATTGCGGAGGAAGCGCGAAACGGCAAGAGCTTCAAGGAAGCACCTTACGATATGCCAGTGCGCCGGCTCGACGACGTCAAGGCCGCACGGCAGCTGGATCTCGTCTTCCGCCCTGAAAAGGAATTGTAGGAGCGGACGTGGGAGCGGCGTCCCGCCGCGATCAATCCAAAAATCCGAAATCCAGCTTGTCGAGCACCGCGCCCAGCAAAAGGCAAAACAGCAGCGCAAAGAAAAGCGTAACCGCGACCTGGAACGTTATGGCCAATCCACCCAACGCAGCGCCCGCGATACTCGGTCTCAGCCGCTCGTGCCGGACGAAGCCGATTACCGCCATCAGGATCGCGATTGCCGCAAGACCCATGATTGAATACGTCAGGTAGTCGTCGAGCGTTCTCTGCCGCAGCTGCGACTTCGCCTCATAATCCTCGCCTTTGAGCGCGGCTACAGTCGCGTTGCGGATGTCGGCGGCTTTTTCGGCAATCGAGACCTCGACGGGCGGCGGTGGATCGAAAGGGCCGGCGAAAAAATGCCCGACGACGGCCGCAAAAGCGAGAAATCCCAGCGCTACCGCCAGGATGCCGAACGTAGAAGATGGCGGGGTATTGTCGTCCATTACAAAAGATCCTCTAATATGCGCCCAATGAGAGACCTGCTTTTCTGGGGCGTGTTCCCGTTCCTTTTACCACAAGCGCTTTACGTTCGGCAGACGGCGCCGCGTTTCGCGCCTGCAGATGGCCCTCGAGAGGGTGCCTGCGGCGAGGGACAGGAGGTTCGGTTGATCGCGATCGGCGATTCGATCATTGCCGGCGTAGGAGCGAGCGAGTTGTCCAAAGCGCTGGTCGGACAGACGGCGGCCGCGCTGGCGGCATCGCACGATTGCCGGGTGAACTGGCAGGCATTCGGCGTTAGCGGATACGATTCGAGGAAGGTCATCGACGACCTCGTACCAAAGCTGCCCGAGGCCGCAGCCGACTATTTCATTGTCTCTGTTGGCGTCAATGACATTACGGGCCTGACGACCCTCGATACGTGGCGGCGTAACCTGTCACTGCTGCTGCAAGCGCTTCGCGCACACTCGCCCGATGCGGCTATCGCCGTTGCCGGCATGCCGCCCATGCATGGCTTCCCGCTGTTGCCACAGCCGCTTCGCGCCGTGATCGGCATGCGAGCGAGGTCGTTCGACCTGGCGACGAAGACGGTGGTCGACGGGTATCCGGCATCCGTTCACGTCCCTCTGGACTTCGAGCCCCAGGCGCACGAGTTTGCCCCGGACGGCTACCACCCGTCGGAGGAGAGTTACGTGGGGTTCGGACGACACATGGCCGACGGGCTTTTAATGGTACGGGCCGAACAACGATGACTGAACGGGGGCGCTGAGCTTCCTGACTCTCCGGTCCGGGTTCTCTCTGAGAATTCTCAATCGTCGGTTCGCCTCGAACGTTTGATAATTGTAGCCCGTATTCGTCGTCCTGGGCTGCCTGAGCGGGTCAGTACCGCTCGAGCGGCGGGTTTCGGGGTATGATTTCCTACGGCATTTAACCCAAAAGAGTCATTCTGCATTTGCCGGTATTTCTGGCTCCTGCCGATTCGCTAGCGAGGCCCACATGGAGAAGATGACCTTAGACTTATCGAGCCTGCGCATGGACCTGGCGACTCGAAGCGGATGGAATATCGGCTTCTTCGTCGCTGGTATGCTGTTGTGGGTGGGGATTCTGATCACTAACCTGACTGTCCCGATTGAGACCGGGCGAATGGTATGGATTGCATTGACTTTCGGTGTATTCCCCGTCGCGGTTCTCGTTTCCAAGCTGGTCCAGGCCGATCCGTTCTGCAATGACAATCCCCTTGGACAGCTTGTCGGTTATACACACATGAGCGTCGTTTCGCTTGCGTTCCCAATTTTCGTCATTACGGCGATCTACGATCCGCATATTCAACTACTCGCTATGGCGATACTTCTGTCGGTCGATTTCTACGTCATGAGCTGGGCGTTTGGCTCCGCGGTTTTCGGGCTCCATGCAGCAGCGCGAACCGTGTTGGTTACCGTTATCTGGGTAGCGTTTCCGGAATCGCGCCTGACGTTAATTCCAATGGTCGTCGCGGCGTTCTACCTTGGTACGGTCTTGTTGCTTCCGATCGCGCGTCGAAGAGGGATTAAACTAGCTGATACGTAGTGGCAGCGGCAGCTTCTAGCCGATAGCCGTCGCCCAGGTGTTTTGAGATACGACGGCGCCTGCTGACCCACTGCAGCCAATCGACTTTAGGATCGTTCGCGACAGCGCGACTCGTGGGAGGGCCGTCTCGGCCCGATTCGCGGCGGGACGCCGCTCCCACACCTTCGATTGCCAACCGGCTGCTACTCGCCGATTTCGGAAAGTTTCGATTTCCCCTGACAAGACGTTCAGGCGGCTGCTATTTGATAAGCAGCCGCTCAGTAGCAACGGCAATTCCCAACCCCGAATTGTCTGTGAGGTCTGTCAGGTCAATGCATGTGCGCCGGTTGCGCCGGCTCTCGAGCACAGTTTTCCGCTACGCTCAACAATGCTCCCGCGGGGGGATTTTCACGCAGCGTCGACACATAGCCTATCTCGGGAACGCCAACGCCATCCGGCCGGAAAAATGCCCAGTTATCGAGAAAGTCCTTGCGGATCGTGAAGCCACCTTCGTGAACGAGCGTGTGATGCCGGGTACACAGCAGCATCAGGTTATCCACACTCGTTGCCCCACCGTGAGACCAATGCTCGACGTGGTGGCAGTGCAGGAATCGATGGTTGTTGCAGCCCGGGAACGTGCAGCAGTTGTTGTCGCGTGCACGAACGGCGCGCTCGATCGCTTTGGGAACAACGCGAGACTTCCTGCCAATCGACAGCGGTTCGCCTTCGCTGGTTTCAGTAATGACCACCGCCTGACCGTCGCAGCAGTGCCGTTTCACCGTTTCGAGCGGCAAGGTTGCACGGCCGTCACCGCCGGCCAACGCGGACTCGTCGACGTGGATGGTCACAAGATAATTGTCGTTGGTGTTTCCTCCGTCGCCGGACAGGTAGCACGTCAGCACGTTGATGAAGGCATCGGCCTGGCGTGTAGACCACGACGTATCGGCGAGGTCGGAAATCTCGAGTACCACATCGTCTCGCGCCTTGTCGAGGGCATTTTCGACGAGCTCGCCGGCATCGAGCGGCAATTCCACGGTGATCGTCAAGATGTTTCTTTCGCGATCGCGCGTGATCCGAAGCGCGCGATTCGCCCAGGCTCTTTCGGCGATACCCGTCGATGCCTCCCGTCCGCACCGCAACTCACGGCAGCGTTCCGCCACCGTCGTTGCCGTGTGTCGCAGTGCAAAGCCAAGCAACTGCTCTTCGTTGCTCTCGGTTGCCACCCGAGTCAGCTCCCTCACCTTCGAATAGGACAACTCGCCAACAGAGAACGACTCGGACACCAGAGGCAGGCACTTCAGTGCATGCGCGACCCGGACCTTTTCGCGGGCGGTCGTCATGCTGAGATCGCAACGCCAGGCCAGCCACTCGGCACACGTGTGCAGCCCCCATTGCAGGAAACCGGCGCGTTCGTCGAATTCGCGAATCATGACGAGCAGCTCGTAGGTGGCCGCATTGATCCGCGTGCAGAGCTTGAGAATGCCCTGGTCGAGCTCCTCGATAGGTGTTAATTCCGTGGTCATGGCGGCCCCTGTTGGCTGAACTTACAGACCCTGTGATTATATACAGTTATAGCCAAAAAGACCATGAATAACATGGTGTTACAGGTCTTTTCGGACTTCTGAAAGTCGGCAATGCAGTGAGTTTCAGATGCCGGCCGCGCGGACTAACCCGCCCGAATGATCAGTACATCGCAGTGCAGGTGGTCGAGCACGCGCTCCGCCGTGCTTCCGATGATCCTGCGCTTTAGCCCTGAACGCGCGATTGCGCCCATCACGACGAGACTGGCGTCCCGTTCTCGGGCGAAGGCCGGCAGGATTTCGTCGGCACGTCCCGGCAGCTCATGCACATGGTCGGCGGACAGGCCGTTGTCGGTGGCAAGTTTGTCGAGCATGGCACGGTGCTCGTCGCGCATCTTTGCCTGCAATTTGTCGACATCCAGTTTCACGGGCTTGAACGTCCACATCGCTTTGCTGCCGACTTCTTCGAGGCTCTGGTATGTGTGCAGGAGGTGCACCGAACCGTTGCTGAATTCAGAGATCGTCTTGGCCGCGTTGACAATTTTCTGGTCGAGCGTGCCCATTTCATCGCCGGCATGCGTGGGATCGACTGCCGCGACAATTGTCGGACTTTCGTCCCAGACGTCCTGCTTGACGAGCCAGAGCGGGCAATTAAGGCGGCGAATCAACTGCCAGTCGACATCAGCAAATATCGCGCGTGCCGCCGCGCTGTGAAAATGCGTGCCTTTTACGACGAACAGTGGTTCTGTATCGTCCGCGAGCGCGACAATAGCGGCGCCGGCGGGCCGGTCCTGGAGGACTTCGGTGCTGACCGTGATGCCCTCTGACCTGGCGGATTCCGCGAGATCGTCGAGCACCTGCTGCTGTGTCTCCGTGATGCGGTCCTCGATGTCCTGCGCGGCGTTGGACACGATATAGCTGCTGCGCAACACAGCGACCGTCGGGTCGCTGAGAACGAGCTTCAGGTCACAGCCGTACTTGCCGGCCAGCCACGCAGCTCGAATGGCGACCTGTTTGGGGAAGTTGTCAAGTTCGATGACTGCAAGGATCGTATCGCTCATGATCACACCCGTCTGCGCACAGTGCCTAGTGTAAGAATGGCCCTGACGTGCGCCTGTTTCAATGCGGTGCCCGTCGTGAGATCTACGTATTGGATCGCGGTCTTACGACCGCTCCTACAATTGCTGATGGCACTTGTAGGAGCTGTTGAGCGCAGCGAAACTGCGATTGGCTTGGCGCATCGACAAGAAAAGCCACTAAAGATCAATCCGCACCAACCGGCTGGGTCCTGTTGCCACCGAGGGCGGATTGGGTCTTACGACCGCTCCTACAGTTTGGTGTTCCACATCGAGAGAACCAGGCCGTGTGCGGGGTTTGCCTTGCCGGCCAGGACTGCCTGGTAGGCGGATTCCACCGCTTCGGGGCCAGACCCGCGCTGTATCTCGAGCCATTGAACGGCGTTCTCTCGAAAACCGGCGTAAGCGGTCGACAAGCGCTTCTGAAGTTCTCCGGGGCCGACTTTCTCGGCTACGCGTTGGAACTGCGTTGGCGCGAAGAAGAATGCAGGCTTCGCGCCGGGCAGATTGTCGACCGCCTGGTCGAGCGGCGCAGCCTGGTCGTAATGCGTCGCGCCGACCTTGGTCGAGACTTTCATGTTGTCGCCGAAGTGCTCGTGCAATGACGCGGTGAGCCGGGCACTTCCGGCCATGTCGACGAACGCAATGGCCCGGCTGGCGTCGAGATCCGTGATGTCCTCATAGCTCACGACCTCGTCATAGCAGCCGACGTTCTCGCAGAACGCCACGTTGCCGGCGCTGGTGATACCGATGCTTCGCAACTCGCCGCGCGCTTTGACGCAATGGCCCAACGAAATACTCGTCTTGCTCGAGGCACTGGAGATCAGGCACGAACCGACACTCACGTCTGCGAGCTCGTGAAGGTAGTCTTCGACGAGCCAGCCGGTTGCGAAGAGATTCCTGAGGAGGCTGTCATGGCCTTCCATGCCGGTATCGTAGTCCGGGATGGCGGCAGCGCGCTGAAAAACGGCGTAAAACGGGGCGAGGTTCGCGCGGTGCTCCGACACGTCTGCGAACTGCGAGGCCGTAACGCCGCCAGCCGTTATCGAGAGGTGCGTCGACATCGGGAAGAACCCCGAGACTCGCTCGCCCGAGCTGATGTCCGGATGCTTGGAGGCCAGGACCGTTCCCCAACCCATTACCGGAATACGGCCCCAGCCGTTCTCCGCCGGAAAGAACTGCCAGTAGCCCAGCGAGTCTCCGGTTGCCGCGTACGAAATGTTGTTGGCGGTCAGCGCAAAATGCTCGATCCGGAGGAGCACCGCGTCGGCTGCGAGATCGCTCGAGAGTGTCTCTGTCAGGATGCGTGTCTGCGGCCACTCGTCGCGGCGAACCTCTAACGTCTGAGCCGTGATTTTTTGCGTCATCGTCTGCTTCCCCTTGCCCGTTGACGCAGGTTACATAAGCGTCGGATCTGTGTCACAAAACGGCCTTGGACGCCCTGCCAGTGCGGATTCGCGACGGATTGCCAAATTTGGTCAAATAGTGAACCGCGTCACAATTTTTTAGTCCAGAATAAATGTCAGCGAACGCGCTTCGCCGCATTAAAAGGACATCAATGGAATACGGCAGGATCATAGCTGCAGCAGCACTTTGCGCGCTGTTTTTCGCCTCTGCTGCAGCCGAAGAAGCCGCCTGGGTGGACACGCTCGAGCGAATTTCCTCGGGCGTCGTTTCTATCCGCGTGGACAGCACGCGGGCTTTCGACACCGAGTGGAACACCTCCAGCCAGGCGACCGGTTTCGTCGTCGATGCCGAGCGGGGACTTATTCTCACCAATCGGCACGTCGTGACGCCCGGGCCGGTCGTGGCCGAAGCCGTGTTTCGCAACAACGAAGAAGTTCGTCTGACGCCCGTATACAGGGACCCCGTGCACGATTTTGGCTTTTTCAGCTACGACCCGTCCGAGCTTCGCTACATCGAGCCGGCCGAGCTGCCGCTGGTCCCCGAAGGTGCGGGTATTGGCCGCGAGATTCGTGTCATCGGCAACGACGCGGGTGAACAGCTCTCGATCCTTTCGGGTACGATTGCCCGTCTCGATCGCAAGGCACCCGATTACGGTCGCGGTCGATACAACGACTTCAACACCTTTTATCTGCAGGCGGCGTCCGGTACCTCCGGAGGCTCGTCGGGCTCGCCGGTCGTCAACATTGATGGCCAGGTCGTTGCGCTGAATGCCGGTGCCAACAATTCGGCAGCGAGCAGCTTTTTTCTGCCGCTCGATCGCGTGGACCGCGCGTTGCGGCTCATCCAGGCAGGCCAGCCGGTCACGCGTGGCACCTTACAGACCATGTTCGAGAGCAAGGCTTACGATGAGCTGAAGCGGCTCGGGCTCACCGAAGTCACCGAGCGCGTGGTTCGATCGGCGTTCCCCGGCAATACCGGCATGCTCGCTATCGAGCAGGTCGTCCCCGGCTCGCCGGCCGACGGCAAGCTCGCTCCGGGCGATATCCTCGTTCGCGTCAACGGTAAGTTCGTAACGGAGTTCGTGCCGCTTGCCGCCGTTCTCGACGATAGTGTCGGCGGCAGTATCAACATCGAAGTCGAGCGCGGCGGCAAGGCGCTGTCTGTCGATCTCGTCGTCGGTGACCTGCACGCCATCACGCCGGACGAGTACATCGAGGTCGGCGACGCGGTCATCAACACACTGTCGTATCAGCAGGCGCGCCACTACAACCTGCCTGTCCAGGGAGTCTATGTCGCCAATCCGGGTTACCTGATGTCCAAGGCGGCGATCCCCCGCGGTGCCGTCATCACGCACATCGACGGCGAGGAGATTATCGATCTCGACGACTTCGAGGCAGCGCTCGATGCCCTCGCAACCGGCGGCCGTGGCCAGGTTCGCTACCTGGCGATCGAACACCCGAAGAACTCGATCGTGCGGTCGTTTGAAATGGATCGCGTCTGGTTCCCGGTTCGACGTTGCCAGCGCGACGACGACACGGGTGTCTGGCCGTGTCGTGACCTCGGTCCGGGCCCCGAGCCGGAGCCCGAGAAGCCCGGTAGTACGACGCTGACGCGCTACGACGACCCGCGTGTCAGGGAGATCGCGCCGTCGCTGGTGATGGTGACGTTCGATCTGCCATACACCTTGTCGGGCGTTGCCGACCGCCACTACTACGGCACCGGTCTCATCGTCGATGCGGCTCGCGGCTTCGTCCTCGTCGACCGCAACACCGTGCCGATCGCGATCGGCGACGTCACGGTGACCTTCGCGGGCAGCCTCGAGGTCAAAGCCAGGATCGAGCAGCTGCACCCTCTGCACAATCTCGCGATCGTCTCTTATGACCCCGCGTCGATCGGAGACACGCCGGTCCGCGCAGCGACGTTCAATACCGAGCAGCCGCAGCCGGGAGACGTCGTCTGGGTCGTCGGACTCAAGGGCGATCACCAGCTCGTGCACCAGCAGAGCACGGTGTCGTCGGTCGATCCGCTGAACCTGCCGCTGTCACGGACACTGCGCTTCCGCGATTCGAATATCGAAGGCATCGACCTCGTTACCGGTCCGTCCGACATGGACGGCGTGCTCGTCGACAAGCGTGGCCGCGTCGTCTCGACGTGGTCGAGCTTCATGTTGTCGGGCGGCGGTGAAAACGTGCAGCTCAACCGCGGCATCGGCAGCGACCTCGTCAAGGAATTTGTCGAGATCGTCCGCGAAGGCCGGCCCTTCTATTCGCTCGAAGCCGAATTCGTATACTCGCCCTTGTTCGCTGCGCGGAATCTCGGCGTCGACGAGGACTGGCTGCGCAAGCTCGAGGACAACAACCCCGTGCGGCGTCGCGCATTGCAGATCACGCGGCTCGTTGCCGGCACCTCGGCGGCAGAAATGCTGCAGAACGGCGATATCGTCATGGCCATCGACGGCGATGTCGTGAGCTCGTTTCGCGAACTCGAAACAGCTGTACAGAAGCCGGAGGTCCTCGTGACGGTGTGGCGAGACGGCGAAGTGATCGAGGTGTCGGTGCAGACGGCGGCGCTCAGCGGTCGGGGCATCGATCGCGCTGTAGCCTGGGCCGGTGCCCTGCTGCAGAACCCGCACCGGGAAATGGCGGCGCAGCGCGGGATTGAACCGCATGGTGTATATGTTGCGTATTACAGCTACGGCTCGCCCGCGACGCGCTACGGTCTCTGGGCCGGGCGTCGCATCGTCGAGGTCGACGAGACCCCCACACCCGATCTACAGGCTTTCGTGGACGTCGTTACGAAGAAGCAGGACCATGCCTCGGTGAGACTGAAAACCGTCACGTGGAACGGGTCGGTCGAAGTCATAACAATGAAACTCGATAACCAGTACTGGCCGGCATACGAAATCCGCCGGTCAGAGGACAACGGATGGAGCCGCAGGGAATTTGGCTCATAGGGGGTACCATGCGTATCGTAATACCAATAATACTGACGATACTCTGTTTTGGCAGCGCTGCTGCACAGTCCTTGTACAAGTACAAGGGCGAGAACGGCGAATGGGTATTCACGGACAGGCCCGTCGACGGTAACCAGATCGCAGAAGTCCGGAACCTTGCCGCCAGCAGCCCGCAGGCGAAATTTTCGGTCAGCCACCGTGTCGTCGATGGCTCTGTCGAGGTGCTCGCAAGCAACCCGTTGCACGTGCCCGTCGAGATCATGCTGCGGATCGATACGATCGAAGGTCTCGAATTTCCGGATCCCGAACAGGTCATGCGCTGGGTCGTGCCGGCCCGCGAGGACGAGCTGCTTCTGAGCCTCAGCGTGCTGCGGCGTGCGACGCCGCCCGTTTTCCAGTACCGATACGGTTACCTCGCCGGCGATCCAACGGCCCGGCACGACGGCAGCATCAACTATCGCGTGCCGTACGCCGTCGGCGCCAACTTCCCGGTCACGCAGGCGTTCCCCGATGTCATCACGCACAACACGCCCGACAGCCGCCACGCCATCGATATCGCGATGCCGGTCGGTACCGACATATTTGCAGCGCGCGGCGGGGTCGTTTTCGATGTCGCGAGCCGTAACTTCAAGGGTGGCACTGACGTCAGGCAGTACGGCCAAAAGGCGAACGTGGTGCGCATACTCCACGACGATGGCACCTACGCCGTCTATGCACACCTGAACTGGGATTCGATACGTGTGCGTCCGGGCGACGTCGTATCGCGAGGCCAGTACATTGCCGACTCTGGCAATACGGGCTACTCGAGCGGCCCGCACCTCCACTTTGCCGTCGTTCGCAACACGGGCATGAAGCTGGAGTCCGTACCCGTAGCGTTTGCGGGTAAGCGTGCCGGCACGGTCGTGCCTGCGACGGGAACGTCACTCACTGCCTACTAGTCCTTCAGGAATCGCGCGAACGAACGCCAGTCGCTGACCGGCAGATCGCAGTGCGTGCCTTTGCAGCGATAAGCGACCGTCTGGCCATCCAAGGGCTTACGCTCTGCTAGCGCGCCCGGCAGGCTGGCGGCGTCGACCGGAATCGCAAACACGAGACGGGACGGTGAATACAGTTTCGCGGCGGCATCGCGCCAGGTCTCCGACTCGTCGCCACGAATGATGATGATCTCCGGATGATCGAGATATTCCTCGAGTGCGGTCAGCAAGCTGACGTGGCCATGCGGGTATTCATAGATAGCGTTCCAGGCCGCGCGCAAGGTCCTTTCTGCAGCTTCGAGGTATGACGTCTCGCCGAGCAGGAATCCGAGACGCTGCAACGCGACTGCGGCGACGCCGTTGCCGGATGGCACCGCCTCGTCGGCGAGCGGTTTGGGCCTGTGCATGAGCTTCTCGTGGCCCTCGGCGGTGAAGTAAAAGCCCCCGCCAGACTCGTCCTCGAAGTCGTCGCGCAACAGTTCCGCCACGCGAATCGCAAATTCGAGGTGAATCGGCGAGAAGCGCGACTGCAGCAGCTCGAGTAACGCGTCGAGCAGAAATGCATAGTCGTCGAGGTAGGCACCGAGTTTTGCTTTGCCATCCTTGTAGTTGGCCAGCAGGTGTCCCTCTCGGAACAGCTTGTTATAGATAAAGTCCGTCGCTGCTACGGCCGCGTCGACGAGATCCTCGCGATCGAGCGAGCGACCGGCAATTGCAAGTCCCTTGATGGCGAGCGCGTTCCACGATGTCAGCTGCTTCTCGTCGCGGCCCGGTGGTACTCGCCTGCTGCGCTCCGCCAGCAGCACCGACTTGCTGCGACCGACGGACGCTTTCAGTTCGGCTTCATGACGCTGCAGGTCCCTGGCAATGTCGCTGAGAGACTCGTTGACTGCGAGATGCCACTTGCCCTCGAAGTTGGCGGCGCGATCGAGGCCGAAATGGCGCGCGAACAACTCGAAGTCCGCTGCGGGCAACAGGTCGCGAACCTGATCCGGCGACCAGACGTAGTAGCGGCCTTCTTCACCCTCGGAATCCGCGTCGCGCGTTGCATAGAATCCGCCCTCGGGCGATTGCATGTCAGACAGCATCCAGTCCGCCGTTGCCGCAGCCACGTCCTCGAACATTCCGTCACCCGTGGCGAGATAAGCCTGCGCGTACAAGGCCAGCATCGGGCCGTTGTCGTAGAGCATCTTCTCGAAGTGCGGAATCTGCCAGTAGCGGTCGACGGAGTAACGACAGAAGCCACCGCCGAGGTGATCGAACAGGCCCCCCTCCGCCATGCGAGTGAGCGTCAAGGTCGCCATGAATAGCGCGTCGATATCCGGCTCCGCGCCGCTCGCCGTCGAACGCCAGTGCCGCAGCAGGCGCTCGATGGTCGTCGGGTGCGGGAATTTCGGTGCGCTGCCGAAGCCACCGTAGTCGCGATCGAAAGTCTGCTCGAGCTGCTTCCGAACGCGCGAGAGTGGCGCCTCGTCGAGCGTCTGCGTTCCTTCAGCCGGAGGCGGCTCGAGCTGTGCGAAAACGCGTTGCAGCTGCTCGCCCTGCCCACGAACCTTGTCGCGCTGTTTCTGGTAATAATCGGAGACGCTCTTCAGCAGATCGCCGAATGCCGGAAGCCCGTGGCGGGCCTCGTTCGGAAAGTAGGTGCCGCCGAAGAATGGTCGCTGGTCCTCGGGATTGATGAACATCGTCAACGGCCAGCCGCCGCCGCGTTGCGTCAGCAATTGCTGGGCCGTCTGGTAGATCTTGTCGATGTCGGGACGTTCCTCGCGATCGATTTTGACGTTCACGAAAAGCTCGTTCATCACGGCGGCGGTCGCCTCGTCCTCGAAGGACTCGTGCGCCATTACGTGGCACCAGTGACACGCCGAGTAACCGACCGACAGCAGCACCGGCAGATCGCGATCGCGCGCGACCTGGAACGCTTCCTCGCCCCACGGGTACCAGTCCACCGGGTTGTCGGCGTGCTGCAGCAGGTAGGGGCTGGTCTCCCTTGCAAGTCTGTTTGGCATGGCTCGCCACTATAGCTCAAGCGCTGTTAGACTACCCCGCAGATTCGTCGCTGGTGCTGCAACCGGATGCTCATTTACCCAGAGATCGATCCCGTCATCTTCGAGATCGGTGCCCTCAAGATACGCTGGTACGGCATGATGTACGTCGTCGGCTTCGTGGCCGGCTGGTGGCTCGCAAAGCGACGCTCGACTCTGCCGCATTCGCCGGTGAAGCCCGAGCAGGTCGACGATCTCGTATTTTACGTGATGCTGGGCGTGATCCTCGGCGGCCGGCTTGGTTACACGTTCATTTATGGTTGGGCGGACATCGCTGCGGACCCGCTCTACATCTTCAAGATCTGGAAAGGCGGCATGTCCTTCCACGGCGGCCTCGCGGGCGTGCTGCTCGCGATGTGGCTCTACGGCCGTAAACTCGGCAATACGATGTGGCAAATGACCGATTTCATCGCGCCGTTCGTGCCGATCGGGCTCGGTACGGGGCGCATTGGCAATTTCATCAACGGTGAGTTGTGGGGCAAGCCGACCGAGGTCCCCTGGGGGTTCCTGTACCAGGGCCAGGTGCTGCATCCGAGCCAGCTGTACGAGGCCATACTCGAAGGGCTCGTGCTGTTCGTCGTGCTGTGGTTTTACTCGGCCAAACCACGGCCCTATATGGCCGTGTCGGCAATGTTCCTGTTGCTCTACGGCGTGTTCCGCTGGTTCGTCGAGTTCTACCGCGTGCCTGACGCCCATATGGGCGATAATGGCTACCTCGCATTCGGCTGGCTGACGACGGGCCACCTCCTCAGCGTACCGATGATCATCGCCGGAGTTATCATGCTGGTCATGGCGTACCGGCGGTCGAAGGAGACAGCGAACTGACATGCAGCAATATCTCGACATGATGCGGCTGGTCCGCGACACCGGCGCACGCAAGGAAGATCGCACCGGAACCGGCACGCTCAGCGTCTTCGGACACCAGATGCGCTTTGATCTTTCGAAAGGCTTTCCGCTCGTCACCACCAAGAAATTGCACCTGCGCTCTATTATTCACGAGTTGTTGTGGTTCCTTTCGGGCGACAGCAACATTCGGTATCTCAGGGAAAACGGCGTTTCGATCTGGGACGAATGGGCCGACGAAAACGGCAACCTGGGTCCGGTGTACGGGGTCCAGTGGCGCAGCTGGCCGACCCCGGACGGTCGAACCATTGACCAGATCAGCCAGGTCATGGAGCAGATTCGTAACACGCCGGATTCGAGACGCATCATCGTGTGTGCCTGGAACGTTGCAGAGATCGACGATATGGCATTGCCGCCGTGCCATTGCCTGTTCCAGTTCTACGTTGCTGACGGCAAGCTGTCCTGCCAGCTATACCAGCGCAGCTGCGATATTTTTCTCGGCGTGCCGTTCAATATTGCGTCTTACGCTTTGCTGACTCACATGATGGCGCAACAAGCCGATCTCGGTGTTGGCGATTTCATCTGGACCGGCGGCGACTGCCACCTGTATCTGAACCACCTCGAGCAAGCCGAAGAGCAGCTGTCTCGCGAACCGCTGCCGCTGCCACGCCTCGCGATCAAACGGCGTCCCGACAGCCTGTTCGACTACCGTTTCGAGGACTTCGAGATCCTCAACTACGAGTCGCACCCACACATTGCCGCGAAGGTCGCCGTTTGATCACCCTGATTGTTGCAGCGTCCGAAAACAACGTCATCGGCCGCGATGGAAACCTGCCCTGGAAGCTGCCCGACGACCTGAAGCATTTCAAGCAAGTGACGATGGGCAAACCCGTCGTGATGGGCCGAAAGACCTGGGAGTCCCTGCGGCGTCCGCTGCCCGGTCGGCAAAACGTCGTGATTACCCGCCAGCGCGATTACTCAGCGGAGGGATGCGACGTCGTCAGCTACCCGGCCGCGGCATTACAGGCGACGAGCGCGACCGATGACATCATGATCATCGGCGGTGGGCGCGTCTACGAGCAGTTCATGCGGCGAGCCGGGCGCATTTACCTGACCCGCGTTCATACGACGATCGAAGGCGACGCGTACTTTCCGAAACTCGACGACGAGTGGGAGCGCGTTTCCGATGAGCATCACGCGGCCGACGATCGCCATGAATATGGGTTCACGTTCGAGGTGTGGGAACGCGGCAAGCGGGACTAAGCCTGCCCCTCAACCTGGTACACCCAGTGCGCGTTCTTGTCGAGGCGCACTGCGGTCAGCTGGCGGCCCCAGATACAACCCGTGTCGAGGCTGATGAGATCGGAGAGCACGATCAATCCCAGTGCCGACCAGTGACCAAACACGACTCGTGCTCCCTGCCACGCGGGGTCCGGAAACTCGAACCAGGGTTTGAGTGACTTTCTCGCGCGATAGGGCGAGCCGCTGTACGAGAAATTCAGGCGCATCGTCGCCTTCGTCAGGTAGCGCATGCGCGTCAGGCAGTTGATGATGAACCGCAAGCGGCTATAGCTGCGCAGCTTCCCGGACCAGGCGCGCGGCCGATTCCCGTACATCCGTTCGAGCAGCACACGGTAATAGGGGCCCTGCAGAGCAGCCTCGACCTCGGCCGAACAACGCAGTGTCTTCTTGACGCTCCAGGTCGGGTATACACCCGCGTGCACGAGCAGGGTATCGAGTGATTCGTCGTAGTGCGCGAGCGGTTTGTGCCGCAGCCACTCGACATGATCGGCGAGGTCGTCGGCATCCAGCAGTTTGCGCAGCGACTCGAATCGTTTCTGGTAGGTGATGGCGCCCGTCGCAAGCGCCAGCAGATGAAGATCGTGATTGCCGAGGACGTTGACGACCGAATCGCCGAGCTTGCGTACGAATCGAATCGTCTTCAGAGACTTCGGGCCGCGATTGACGAGGTCGCCGGTCAGCCAGAGGCTGTCTTTGTCCGGGTTGAACTCCATCTCGTCGAGCAGGCGCCGAAACGGGTCGTAGCAGCCCTGCAGATCACCAATCGCGTAGACGGCCACCTTTGCCAGTCCGGTGTCAGTGGAGCATGCCGGGCACGGCGAGCGTGAACGGGGCGATCAGCGCATCGAAATTGTCGCCATTGTCGGCCTGCATGCGATACAGGCCCTGCATTGCACCGACCGGGGTCTCGAGTACCGCGCCGCTCGAATAGCGGAATTCTTCGCCGGGTTCGAGGTGTGGCTGTTCACCGACGACGCCGTCGCCGCTGACCTCCTGAACCTTGCCATTCGCGTCGGTGATGACCCAGTGACGACTCATCAGGGTCGCAGGCACGGTACCCGAGTTGCGAATCGTGATCGTGTAGGCGAACACGTAGCGATCGGCTTCCGGCTCCGACTGCTCGTCGACGTAGTTGGTCGCAACCTGTATGCGTATGTCGTTACTTGAGTCGTCCATGCCGACCGGTCCGTTCCAATTGCAGTGGTATTTTAGCCTAAGCCCGGGGCGCCGTGGCCATGCGATTACTTAACGCCACCCAGGCGGATACCGAGACCTGCTCGGGTCGCAGCGACGGATCGATGCCGACGGCGAGGAGGTCGTTTTCGTCAGTTTCGTTTCTCAATGCGTTACGCATCGTCTTGCGGCGTTTCGAAAAGGCGGCAGCCAGCAAGCGGCTCAACGTTCGCTCGTCGACGGGCTCGAACGGGTGCGCTTGTGGTCGCAACCGCACAATAGCGGACACAACAGCCGGAGGCGGCGTGAATGCCTCGGGACCCACGTCGAACAATGCGTCAATGTCCATGTAACAACCGAGCATGATAGTGAGCCTGCCATATGCCTTGGTGCCGGGAACCGCTGCCATGCGGTCGACGACTTCTTTTTGCAGCATGAAATGCATGTCCACGATGTGCTCGCGGTATTCGAGCAGGTGAAACAGCAGCGGCGTCGAGATGTTGTAGGGCAGGTTTCCGACGATGCGCAATGTCGAGCCCAGGGAGGCGAAATCGAAGTGCAGGGCATCGGCGGCATGAATCGTGACATTCTCGTTTCCGCCAAACTCCGACTCCAGAGCGGCGACGAGGTCGCGGTCGAGTTCGATGGCGTGCAAATGTGCTGCGCGCGCGGCCAGCGGCCGGGTAATGGCACCGGGTCCGGGCCCGATCTCGACCATGACGTCGCCCGGGCCTGGCGAGATCTCATCGACGATCGCCTGGATGACGCCCGGATCGGTCAGGAAATGCTGGCCGAATCGTTTGCGCGGCCGGTGCGGATTCATGGCCGACTCGAAAGTTCTGCAGCGAGTTCCAGTGCCGCGAGCAGGCTGCCGCTGTCTGCCTTACCGGTCCCAGCAAGATCCAGGGCCGTGCCGTGGTCGACGGACGTGCGCACGATCGGCAGTCCGAGCGTGACATTGACCGCGTGACCAAAGCCTGCGTACTTGAGCACGGGCAGGCCCTGGTCGTGGTACATCGCGAGCACGGCATCCTTGCGTCCCGCTGCCGGTGTAAATGCCGTGTCGGCGGGCAAGGGTCCGCGTACGTCGAGGCCGCGCCCGGCAAACGCCTCGACGGCCGGTCGAATGACTGCGTCGTCCTCGTGGCCGAGGTGGCCGCCTTCGCCCGCGTGCGGATTGAGCCCACAGACGACGATCGCGGGCTTCGCGATGCCGAACTTCGTCTGCAGGTCGCGATACAGGATCTCGATGACGTCTTCGACGACGCCCTGCGTCAGGTAGCCGGGCACGTCGCGTAATGGCAGGTGGGTACTGGCCAGCGCGACCCGCAGGTTTCCGGCGACAAGCATCATTACCGGCCGGCCACCGCCGCTGCGCTCGGCGAGAAACTCGGTGTGTCCGGTGAATGCAATGCCAGCATCGTTGATGATGCTCTTTTGCACGGGCGCGGTGACGACACCGGCGAATCGCCCGTCGAGACAGCCGTCGACGGCCAGGGCCAGGCCATCGATCAGCGTCTGTGAGTTGGCTCTGTTGAGCACACCGCACACCGGCTTTTCCGGGTAAGGCAGATCGACGACGAGCAGTTCTCCGGGCTCGGGCTTACGCGCGCCGACGTCGTTCGCGGCTAACTCGGTTACCGTGACCGTCGTGCCGATTTCTACAGCGCGCTCCCGTAACAGCGCGGCGTCCGAGATGACGACGAAGTCCGGGCGGCCGGCCGCGTTCGCGAGCGCGATGCACAGATCGGGTCCGATGCCGGCGGGTTCTCCTGCCGTTACTGCGAGCGGCGGGCTCACGGTCAGATGCGTTTTTCGACGAACGCCTCGTCACGCAGACGCTGGATCCACAGCTGCGACTCTTCTTCCATCTTGCTGTTGCGAATGCGCATGTCGCAGTTTCGTTCCTTGAGATCCTCGGTGTTGTCGTAGACGCGCCGGTCCAGGACCTCGAGAATGTGCCAGCCGTAGCCGCCGCGGAAGGGCTCTGAAATCTCACCGACCTCCGTATTGTCGACTACATTGGCAAACGTCGGCTCGAATACACTCGATGTCGTCCAGCCGAGATCGCCGCCCTGGTTTGCCGAGCCCGGATCGTCGGACAGGAGCTTGGCCAGCTCTCCGAAATCCTCGCCGTCGCGTATGCGCTCGAGTGCGTCTTCCAGTTGCTGCTTTGCTGTTTCGTCGTCGATGATCTCGTTCGGCTGGATCAGAATGTGCCGCACCATCACCTGGTTTTCCTCGCTGCGCTGAACGGCGCTGCGGAGATCGTCGACACGAAGGATGTGAAAGCTGCTGGGTGCGCGTATCGGCTCGGATACGTCGCCAGCGGTCATGTCCGCCAGAACCTCGGTGAACAGCGAGGGCACCTGTTCGCCCTCCAGCCATCCCAGCGAGCCACCCTCGAGCGCCGTCTGGCCGCTCGAATAGCGGACGGCCATCTCACGGAAGTCGGCACCGTCCAGTATTTGCTGGTAAACGTCCCGCGCCCTGGCTTCGGCTTCATCGATTTCCGACGCCGTCGCGTTCTCAGAGAAGCCTATGCGAATGTGCGAGAGCTCGTAGTCGGAATTGACTACGACGTTGCCCTCCAGGTCGGCAATGCACATTTCGATTTCGCGCTCCGAAACGTTGATCGCTCGTGATACCTCCATACGCCGCAGCTCGTTTACGGTAATTTCGTCACGAAGCTGGCTGCGAAAGGTCGCATAGTCGATGCCGTCTTGCCGGAGCGCTTCGGGCATATCCTCGAAACGGATGCCCTGGCTCTCCGCAATATTGGCGATGTACTCATTGAGTGCCTGGTCCGAGATCTGCAGTCCCATGCGATCTGCACGTTGCAACTGGACCTCGGCCACGATCAGCCGCTCGAGCACGATCTCCTGGAGCGTGTCGGGTGGCGGCAGTGACTGGCCGGAGGCGTTTGCGTTCTCGATGATAATTGCCATCTGATCGTGAAGCTGGCTCTTCAGCACGACGCCTTCATTGACGATCGCGGCCACGCCATCGAGAAACTCACCCGTTTCCGAAAGCTGGTCCGCAGACGCCAGCGCCGCTGGCGCCAGCGAGAGCGCTGCGCACATTACCTTGATTTTAAACACGTTTTTCTACCGGAGCTCAGTCGAGTAGCCAAGAATACCATTTTCGAGCAGCCTGTCAGCTGCCGTGCCGACACTGCTCATCCCCTTCAGTACCAGTTGCAGACCGACGGAAGAATCGCGAGTTCCGTCGCGCCTGGAGATGAAACGTCGGGAGACGAGGCGCAGGCCCCAGCAGCAGCTTTCGTATTCAAGACCGAAGAACTGCTCGAGCGCCTCGCTGTCGCGGAACGAGAAGTTATAGCGGCCAACGAAATTCCATTTTTTCGCCACCGGCCACAGCCAGGAAAGGTCACCCTGCTCGAGTGCATCGCGGCGGAACCGGTAGGACAGGTTGACGATCTTGTTGCTGGCGGGCCGGTATTGCAGCCGCGCCTGGGATTTTTGCGTACCGCTGCCGCCCGTGCCCCACTGGTGTCCCAGGTCGAAATTGAGATTGCGATACAGCGGGAAGCGAACTTCGGCAATGTAGTCCGACGTCTCGAGCGAAGATGCCCTCGTCGCGGGCAGGCTTACTCCGCGTTCGCTCAGATAACGCGTCTGGCCAATCGTGGCCGTAACCAGTTCGCGACCGGTGCTGACGTCGAGGATGCGTGATGTCACGCCCACGCTGACCTGGTCGGTATCGCCGATGCGGTCGCCACCGATGAAGCGGTTTTCGCGGAACAGCTGCACCAGGTTGAGGTCGGGCACGATCGTGTCGAAGATAGGCAGCTCGTCCTGATCGCGGTGGGGGATGTGCACGTAGAGCACGCGTGGTTCGATCGTCTGGATGCGCTCCGAGTCTCGCAGAGAGCGCTCGAGCACGATCCCCGTGTCGAGGCTTGCGATCGGTACCGACAGGCTCGGGTCTGTCGGCGCGCCCGCATCGGTGTTGCTCAGCTCGTAGCGCGTGTAGCTTACCGACGCCGATGGCCGCACGAACCAGCCCGGCCGTTCGATCGGCCAGCTGACTCTCGGCGCGACGTTGGCACGCCAGCCGGTGACGCCCACGTCGCGGTCGAAGTTGACGAGTTCGCCGTTTAAGCCCACGTCCAGACCGGCAAACCGGTCGGGCCATCGACCGCGCAGAGTCAGCTGCGGCATGCGCCGGTACGGTTCATCGCCGGGGGCGATCGCGTCGTCAATCGTCTGGTAGTCCTGCACCTGGCCGAACAGCGACAACGTATCCGAGTGGAAGTCGAAGCGAATGTTGCGGTCGAGATGGGTGATACTCGAGCCCGACAAGCTGCCGCCCAGGTCTTCGAAGTACTGGCTGTCGGACACCTCGCGGTAGTTGACGCGATTGCGAATGCCGTTCGGCCATAGCGTCTGGTGGCCAATCCGGATATTCTGCCTCGTTTCCCCCGTCAGGTCGTCACTCGGCAGGATCTCGGCCTGCACGAAGCCGCTGTTGATCTCGGTGAGATAGCGAAACTCGGACTGCAGCTGGATGCCTCGCTTCGTCAACAGCCGCGGCGTAATCGTCGCGTCGTAATTCGGGGCAATGTTCCAGTAGAAGGGCACCACGATCTCGGTGCCGCTCTGGCCCGTGGTGCCGACTTCAGGCGTGAGGATTCCGGTCTTTCGGGCATCCGAGATCGGGAACGACAGGTAGGGCGCATACAGAATGGGAACACCCTTGAAACGCATGCGTATGCCTTTGGCCGTGCCGATGCCTTCGCGGGTGTCCAGGTCGATCGAGCTGGCCTGCAGCAGCCAGTCTTCACTGCCCGGCGGGCAGGTCGTGTAGCTGACCTGGTCGAGTTCCAGCCGACCGTCCTGGTTGATCTCGATATGCGAGGCGCCACCGCGGGCATTGTTACTGCCCAGCGAAAACTCCGCGCCTTCGAACTGCACGATGCCCGTTGCGTAAGCAAACTCGGCGGCATCGCTCGCGACCTGTGTGGCCGAGTCTTCATAGCGAACGTCGCCTTCGAGCACGACCGCCATGTCCGCAGGGCGGTAGCGAGCGCTGTCGGCGCCCACGAGCTTGTCGCCGCTGCGCACGAGCACGCCGTCGGTCAGCTCGGCCATCGGTTCGGGGCCGAGCTGCGCCTCGAGCTTGCCGGCTTCGAACTGCAGCACGCGGTCATTGGGTAATTCATCGAGAAACGTCGTTTCACCGACCGACGGTCCGGCCAGTGACGTATCGCACGCGAGCCTGTCCTGTCCGTGCGCGCTGGTCACGGCCGTCAGGCAGCAAATCGCTATCAGGGTTCTGGAGGACAATTCGGAGGTCGCGAATATTTTTGATACCTTCGCACAGATTCAAAGGTGCTTCAATTGCGACTCGACGACCTGAACAACTGGCTGCGGACGATCGATTACG
>JAAUYH010072956.1_pt1 | contig 35385 bp, 43 predicted proteins | sample 7278061 | NCBI WGS metagenome assembly JAAUYH01 (sample SAMN14350203, study PRJNA611818) | marine sediment metagenome | isolation source: surface marine sediment (0.6m) | place: French Polynesia: Moorea | collected 2018-08 | reverse complement strand
GTAGTCGCGCTGGGACGCCGAGATCTTGTCCTTGTTGCGGGCGTAGTAGTCGCGCTGGGACGCCGCGATCTTGTCCTTGTTGCGGGCTCTGTAGTCGCGCTTGGAGGCCGAGATCTTGTCCTTGTTGCGGGCGTAGTAGTCGCGCTGGTACGCCGCGATCTTGTCCTTGTTGCGGGCGTAGCGCTCACAATCATAACAGCGCCGGCACAGGCCGCGCGCGATTACCGGGCATCCGCATTGGCACAGCGCGTCAGTCATTCTCCTGCGTGGATTGCAGAGTCGGGTCCTGAAAAACGTGGCCGCAGTTCGGGCACAGCCGTGGGAAGAACATCGCCGGAGGCGGGAGCAGGGCGCGGCCGTCAGCGATGAGTTGGTGGAGATGGTTTAGGCGCGCCTCGAGCTCGCGGATGTGTAGCCGCGCCTGGGCAAGCCGGTCACCTCGGTAGGCGCGCTCGATGTCACCGGAGAAGTCGACGGGATCCCCAAGACTCATGAGTGCCGCGCCTCGTAGAGAGACGCAAGGCACTGAGCGATGCTTCGACCGATGACGACGTACGCGGTCTTGCCGTGCTGCGGCTGCAGCTCCATGAGCTCGAGCGCGTGGACCGCCTGGACGGCGGCTTCGCCGAGATCGCGCAGCTCCGGCTCAGACAGGATAGGAAACGGTCGCAGCGCATCAGCGCGCCTTAGGCGGTCGATCGTTCCCGAGAAGGTGGTGGCGACGTTGAGGGCGTCGGCGACGTTTTTTGCCATGCCAACGGAGTCGCATCGGGCGACGTCGACGTCGGGCACGTCTCGGGCGCGGACGACCCAGGGCGTGCCGGGGCGGCGCCAGGTCGCGTGGTTCATGACCATGAACGGCGCGTCCGGTGAGCGCGGCCGGTCGGGCAGAACAGGCGGTTCAGGGTCGACGATCAATTCAAATGGAACCATGGTGCGTCCTCATTTGGGAAACTTGCGGTTGGGCCACTGCTCCATCTGATACGCGAGGGCATGCGCGCTCCCGCACTTTTGGTCGGACGCGCCGTGCAGAGCGGCGAGCTCGGCCCAATAACGGACGATGGTGGGTGCGAGCTTGTCGGTGTCGGTTGCTCGCAAAACAAAGACCGCTCATCGTCGGCGGCTTTGGCGATGCAGCCACGAACGAGTTCATCACGTTTGATAATGATCGAAGACCTCCGGGTGGTAGCGGCGCAGGAGCTGCGCCAGGTGGGCGGTTTCCATTCGCTGGACGTCGGCGCGGATACGGGCGCAGGTGCCGCAGATGCCGTGCTTGGCTTTGCAGGGCTTTCTGCACCAGTGGCACGGGACGGTGTTCGGCTTGTTGGGTGCGGACGCCGCCATTAGTGAGTCGCTCTTGATGGCTGGGCATGGGGCGCCGGCGTCGGTTGGATGTACCGGGCCATGAGGGACTTCACGTGCGCGACGAACGTGGCGTCGTTGACGTAGTTGGTCTGCACCTGGGCGATGGTGATGCAGCCGAGCATGGTCGCAATCAGCGAGTTCATCACCGCCGCTGTGCCGGCCGGCGTGCTCGGAAGGTGGGCGGCAGCGGCGATGTTGTTGACACCCAGGTGGGTGCACTTCCAGAAGTGTGCCGCCGGGCTGCAGCCCTCGCGCCGGCAGTCGAGCGCAACGCGACAGGTCTCGTGCAGCAGTCGGAACGGCGCCAGCGGGTCGGTGACGTCGACCTTCATGCCGAATGACGTTTCGATGATTGTTTTCACGGCCGAGGCCTCCTCGAGGTCAGTCGGTTGGGAAGGGGGTACCAGCGGCGCGGGCGCAGCACGCGGAAGCCGTCGAAGAAATCGCGCAGGAGGCGGCGCCAGGCCGGGCGCTCGCACAGGTACTTGTAGTCGCGATGAAACGAGCTGCGGCGCGTCATGGCGCGGTTGCCAGCAGCCAGTCGGGCAGGCCGATGTGATTGCAGCGGCAGGCCGCGAAGGCGTCGAAACACTCGGTGCAGTGGCCGCGGCGCAGGAGCTGACGCTCGAGGTTGTTCAGCGCGAGTGTCAGGTAGCCGATGCGCTTGGCCAGGGGCGAGCACTTGCAATTCGGGCGCGGCTCGGCTTCGGCGCGGTCAATCTCGGCGCGGGTGGCTTTGATGGCGTCGACGAGCTCGGCGACGCGGGTGGAAGTGGATTCGCTCATGCTGCGCTCCGGGTGTGGAGGGCAAATCTAATACACAAGTGGATTAGCTGTCAATTCATTTGTGAATTAGCTTTGCTTATTGGCGGCCGCCGACGTGGACTCTGTCTCATCGTCGACTTCGTCGATGATGTTGGTCATAGCCCCAGCTGGTATTCCCAGAAATCGGTCAACAGCGTCTCGGACGGATTTAGAGGCGGCGCGGTAGTACTGCATGTGAATCCGTTCGCTATCTATCAGCTGCTCAGCCTCAGCAAAGATGTGGTCTTCCACAGCGGCCATTCCTGTGATCGCATCGTGGTTGAGCGGTAACTCAGCACGAATTTCAGCTGGAGTGACGTCAAATACCGCGGCGAGCTTCTTAGCGATCTTGGTGGAAACGGAGTAGTTGCCAGAAGCGTTGAGCACACGCGTAATCGTCGGTTGCGAGAGGCCCGACGCGCGCGCGAGCGCGTTGTGATTGATGGACCCATCGGCTTGCAGCAAGTCAGGCCGTGCGGCTTCGCATAGTTTGAAAAAGATGCTGGCAGTTGCGTTATCGTACAAAGGTTTAGCCGGCATGGCATTCACAGTGATTGGGGTGTCAGGGGATTATTCACGCGTCTTCTGCCGTTCGCCAATACAAAAAAGAATTGACCTTTAATTCAGACGTGAGTTAGATTCCGGCAGATGTCGGCCCAGCGAATCATCACCCAGCTGATAGAGGATCACGGCTACTCAGAGAGCCGGATAGCGCAGGCGTCCAAGGGCCTGGGCGTGAGCGTGTCTCAGCCGACAATCCACCGCATCAAGAAGGGTCAGCCAACCGTCCGGCACGAAGTGTTTGTCGCGCTGCAGCGGCTCCTCGAGCGAGAGAAATTCGAGAGCGGCTGTTGCTCACTGGACAACCATACAGTATCTGGGTCGCAGACCACCCCGACCGATCCCGAACGAAAGTCAGAAATCTCGAGTGACCCCAAATCAGGGGCGGCGGCATGACGGGCCAGCCGACGCTCAGTGACGCAATTTCCCAGGCAATTGAACAGCGTGTGCCGAAGCGCGTAGCGGCGGAACTGGCTGAAGAGCTGGATCGAAGCGTCGACTGGGCGCAGAAGCGCATTTCGGCGTGTCGCCGGCGCCGGAACGGTGAACGGTTCACCGTCGACGAGCTCGACGTCGTTCTGACGATGGCGCGGCGTGAGCGCCACCGGGCGATTTTGGAGCGTCTCGAGGGACGCTATCTGCGGACCATCGATTTCACGAGCGCCGGCGATCGCCAGGCGCGGACGGTGGCGTGTCTGGAGCGGCTTCAGGGGCAGCTCGAGAACGTGCTGTCGGACATCCACGAGATTCAGGAGCGCAGCGAAGTGCTGGGCGAGGAAGAGCTGTGACCAGGAAGAAGACCACGCGAAGGGGCGCGAAGCCGCCGGCGGACCCGGACGATTTCCAGCTGGATGGGGGGGCGTCGCCGGACGAGGCGCTGGAGAAGCTCGCCATCATCACTGAGCGCTTTCACGAGGTTCTCGACTGGATCGAGGACAACCACGGCCGGAGCGTCGCGCTGTACGACGCTCACAAAAACGTGGAGCAGGCGAGCAAGGGTGTTCGCAAGGAGCTGGCCGGCTGAATACCTGACAGGGGGCCATGAGGGGAGGTTTGCTGAGCCGTAGACCATGGGGAGACGGCCGACGAAGCGTAAGCCCATGGACCCGAGCCCCCGCCTCGAAGCGAAGCAGGCGAAGGCCCGGGCAGGCAATGGTGCAGGCCCGGGCAACGCCACGAAGGAGAAGCGATGACAGAGCAAAATGGGTTGGGCGGCCCTTTGAGCAACACCAGTCTGGGCCAGGCGGCGGACACGACGCCGGACCAGGAAACGATTGACGAGGGCGCGGCGAAAGCACCGCCGCCCGGGCCAGCGTCCGGCCCGGACGGCAGCTTCCCGAGCACCGACGATCGCCGCACCAGCAACAACGTGATGCGTCACAACTACCGCGAGCTCACCGAGCGCGAGAAGCGCTACATGGGCGCGGTGAAGGACGCAGGCCTGGCCTTCCACGATCTGATCGACCAACTCGAGCGCGAGGTCGGCCGCAGCCGCGAGCTGTCGCTGGCGAAAACGAAGATCGAGGAAGCGGTCATGTGGGGAGTCAAGCACCTCACCCGCTGACAACCCGATTTCCCGCTGGTCGTCGCGGCATTGGTCACCACACACGACGGGCAGCAGGAGGTGGGGCGTCGTCCGGGACGGTCTCCGAGGCGACGCCCCGATTTTACTCAGGCGCAAATGGAAGCGATTGACGACAGCATGGCGAAGCGGCGCGGGTTCGAGCCCGAGATCCTGATCGATGACGAGCTATTCGGGCTCGAGCAAGCGATGGGCGCACCGGTGCGCCTGGTGTACGTCGCGCTGGCGACCCAGGCGGACAAGCGCGGCTTGTTCGAGTGGCGCCCCAGGCGTCTGCAGGCGGCGATCCTGCCGATGGACGAGGCCGACATCGAGGAGATCATGCACACATTGTGGGAGGCCGGCTACCTCGAGAAGTACGCGTGCAGCACGCGTACCGGACGCGTGGTTTTTTTCGGAAGGTACGCGTACTGGACGCGAGATTTCACGGTGAACGGCAAAGAAAAACACGCGTGGATGCCGGACGTGCCCGAATCACCGCATGGCATTGACGACGCAGCGAAAATAGACGATATCGGCCGCGAAATCGCTCGGGAGCCCGGTATTGTTATATATATATCCCGAAAACTGCTCAAAAAATCACCAACTCAGACAGAGTCTGCGGCCATGCAGGCAGACCGAAAGTTGGTCAAAAAATCACCACAATCCCCACCGGCTGCCGCCGGCGAGGATGTCACCGATCAGGCGATCGCCCCGGACCGCAGCTCACCCGCCGAGGAGTCGGTAACCCGCACTCCGACACCGGGGGAGGCGGAGGAGTCCGCGGAGCCCGGGGCGATTGCCGAACGGAACTTGGCAGCCGCCGCTGATAACGGCGATGGGAACGAGCCGCACGACGTCGACCGGTCCCCAAACCCCGAGAGTGCGGCCCTCGAACCGCCAAACGCGTCGCCGGAAGTACCCGCGGCGGCGGCTGCCGAGCCTGACACGGCGGGGGCCTCGGAGCCTCCGCTGTCGTTGCCGGTCATTCGGCCGGGGCCGCAGGTCAACGGGGTGATCGGCAAGCACACGGTCGAGCTGAGCGTGGAGCAGAGTCATCGATTCCTGCAGTTCTGGGATGCGTACGGCAAGACCGACGGCAGGGCGGAGGCGGCCGGTGCGTGGCTCGAGCTCGAGGAAGCGGAGGCCGAGTTCGACGAAGAGGTCGAAGGGCGCAAGGTGCTGGGCATCGAGCAGCTCATGCCGCAGATCCTCAAGGCCGCGCGCCTGACGAAGCGTTGGCGCCACCAGAAAAGCCGGCAGGGAGTCGGTCACATCTACGCGAGCAACTGGCTCTACAGGCGCCGTTTCGAGGACGAGATTTACACCGTCGACGAGAGCAGCGGCAGCGCACCGACACCGCGCCAGGTCGACGAGACCGCCGAGATGATTCGTCTGGATCAGATGGCGAACGAGTGCGGCGCGTCACCACGATTCCCGGGCGACGTCGCAGAAGACGTGGCGCCCGAGACGCTCGGTCAGTACCGCGTGCGGGTCGAAGCCAGGCACGCCGAGTGGTCGATCAATCAGGCGAAGGGTGACGCCGCCGGCAACTAGCAACCGGGAGGGACGATGGAGAATCAACAGCAGTCGCAGATCGAGATCCTCGCGGAAGAGCAGGCGGTCGCGTGGATCAGCGCTCTGCTCGAGCGTGCCAGGCAGGCGCTGGATGAAGTACTCGCCGAGCACGGCGTTGTCGTGCCTGGCATGGAGGGCGAAGAGCCAGACCAGGTGGCGGGGCTAATCGGTCACGACATCCTCGGTCGCGTGCTGTACGGGACGCCGGAAGCGCAGTCGATCATTCGCCATTCGCTGCGCGATCGGTACGTGGCGCGCGTGCTGCGCGGGCAGGAGCCCGTGCACGTCGGCGTGGACCTGGCGGACGGGCCGGACCGGACCGAGACGCCGACAGGGGAGGGCCACGGCCTGGCGCTGTCGGACGTCCTGGACGGGCCGCTCGCGCGTCGCTGGGCCAGTGCGGGCATCACGAGCGTGGTGCAGTTCCTGAACGAGCGCGCGATGGGCGATCTGACGGAGTTCGAGGGCATCGGTCCGGCGACCGTGGCGCGCACGCTCGAGCAGCTCGAGGGGGGCGGCGTCGAGATCGGTGCGCTGGAGCCGGCGTGACCCTCAATCGCGCCGATCAACGCGCACTGTGCCCTCAAGAACACGAGGAGCAGAAGGCCGTCGTCGCTTGGGCGGACGTAACGCGGATCCCGACGCACCTGCGGCCACACGTTGGCCCGGTCGATCGCTCCGGCACGGTGGTCGGCGACTACCTAGTGCACATCCCCAACGAAGGCGATCGCCGCAAGGGCGAAGCGGGTCGGCAGAAGGCGCAAGGCCTGCGTGCTGGCTTTCCGGATCTTCAGCTGCTCATCGCCATGCCCAAGTACAACGGCCTGGTGATAGAGATGAAGCGCCGGCCGTCCTACTACCCGAATCGCGACGCCATGCACAAGGCCGTTACGGCCGAGCAAAAGCGGTGGTTGAAACGCCTCGACGCGGCGGGCTACGCAGCCCTGGTGGCGTTCGGTGCCGAAGTGGCCGAAGCGGCGATCAAGCTGTATCTGGGCCTCGAGGTCTACAGGAACGCTAGGCGCTGGATGTCGGTGAGGGTCAGCGAGGGCGGCATCTGGGCGTTGGAGCTGTAGCTGTGGCGAAGACGCACATCAACTGGCTCAAGTACGAGGCGATGCGCGTGAACCCACCGGGCCAGCACCGCCGGGAGTGGTGGGCGATGTTCGACGAGCTGGTGAGCGCTTACGCGATCGCGGACTTTCCCAGGCTCCTCGAGGGCATTCAACACCTGGCCAGGATTCACGGTGCGGCCGAGAAGGTGAACCCGTCGCACTTCAACCGCCGCGCCTGGGCGAAGCAGCTCGACATCGTCGAGCGCGAGGCGGTGGCGCTATCGGGCGATCACATGCTGCCGTCGAAATGGCAGGCGTACTACGAGAAAAACAAGACTGAGACCGGCAAGATTCTCGTGATGCGCGGAGGCCTTCACGTGCCACGGCCGGGCTCGCCGACGTACAACCAATTCGCACTGCCGGACGATCGGAGCGATGGCGAGTGACTGGCCGGCCGTGTTACACGTCGACGATCCGGCCTTCGCCGAGCGTGAGGCGCACTGGCTCGAACAACGCGCGCGCTGCTTCGGCGTCCTGGTCACACGCAAGGCGGTCGAGTCGCCGTACGGCTGGGATGTGTGCACGCGCCGCGGCGATCGCTGGGTGTGGCTCGGCCGAAAGATGTTCGGTGACGAGCGATTCCGGGAGGCCTTGATCCATGCCCGCGAAACGCTCGAGCAAGAAGCGGAGCGCGAGGTCTCGTTCTTCGACGCGCTCCGCGGCCACGTCAAAGAAGCGATCGACGAAGAAGAAAGCCGCCGCCAAGAAATCGTCCACCAAAAAGGTCACGAAAAAGAAGGCGGTAACCAGGAAGCGGACGACGAAGAAGAAGGCCGCGAAGAAATCGTCCACCAGGAAGGCCACAAGGAAGCCCACCAGGAAGCGCGCGAAGAAGGTCAGCGCGAAGAAGAAACCGACGCCAGGCGTCAAGGCCGCGCCGGCGCAGGCGCGCAAGCGGCGGTCACCAGGGCTACTCACACTGCCGGCCGCAGGCCTCACGCGCAAAGAGCAGATGTTCGCCGAGCAGTGGGCCCTGCACGGCAACAAGGCCAAGGCCTATCTGCAGGCGGGGTACGCGGACCAGGGCCCGGAGGGGAACCGCAATGAGGCGTGGAAGATCAGCAAGAAGCCTCACGTCGAGAAGCACTTCGACCGGATGCGCGAGCTCATCGACGCGCGCCTGGATATGCGCAAGGAGACGTTCCTGCGTCACCTCACGGCGGCATGCACGGCGCAGCTGCACGACGTCGTCGAGTTCGACGAAGAGGGGTTCATGGTCATGCGGGATCCCGAGACGATTCCGCTGCACGTGCGCGGCGCGATTCAGGAGATCAAGCAGGAGACCGTGCTGTGCGTCGACGGCGACGGCAAAGTGACGATCCGGCCGAACTACAAGGTCAAGCTGTTCGCTCGAGCGAGCGCGGAAAGGCTGCTGGCCGAGCTCAAGGGCTGGCGGGTCGACAAGAACGAGAAAAAGCCTCAAGAAGTCAAAGTGTTGTTCGGTGCGCACACGCCGCCGGCGTCGAATTAGCGACCCCGACAAAACCCCGACATTTTCTCGATTTCTCTGAACGCGCGGTGGCCGCGTGAGCTGGGAGGATCCGAGCGCGCATCTGCCGCTTCTGCAGGACGAAGAGTCGGGCGTGGAGCTTGTCGAAGTGCCGGTGCCACACCGCTTCACGGCGCGCGTCTATCAGGCGCCGCTGGTCGAGGCCTTCACGCCGCCAGACCTGGTCAGCGCGTACGTCGAGAAGCCCGAAGAAGAGCAGGACCCGCTGGATCTGCGCGGCGCCGTTCGTCGCGCGGTGTGCGTGTGGCACCGCCGCGCCGGCAAAGACAAGACCGTCATCAACATCGTGCTGGGCGAGGCGCTCAAGCGCGTGGGCTACTACCTCTATCTGTTCCCGAAACAGGTGTCGGTTCGCAAGGCAATTTGGAAGGGGCGCGACCAATCCGGGATGCGCTTCTTGGATCACTTCCCCGCCGAGCTGATCGCCAACATCAACAACACGGAAATGGCGGTCGAGCTCATCAACGGCTCGATCATTCAATGCGCCGGCTCCGACAACTTTGACAACCTGATGGGCACCAATCCGTTGGGCATCGTCTTTTCGGAGTGGTCCATTTCGGATCCGCGCGCGTTGGACTACCTGCGGCCGATCCTGCGAGAGAACGATGGCTGGGCGCTGTTCATCTACACCGCGCGCGGCCACAACCACGGCTGGAGCCTGCGCAATCGCGCACGCCTGTTGGCCAAGAGCGACCCGCGTTGGTTCTTCGCCGAGCTCACGGTGTTGGACACCGTCGACGAGCACGGCAACCGGATCGTGACCGACGAGGACCTCGAGGAAGAGCGCGAAGAGGGCATGTCCGAGGAGATGATCCAGCAGGAGTATTTCTGCAGCTTCGAGGCCTACAACGAGGGCACGTACTTCGGCAAGCAGATGAAGCGCGCGCGGCAGGAGGGACGCGTCGGCGTGGTGCCGGTCGAGCCGATGTTGCCGGTGCACACATTCTGGGATCTGGGCATCAACGACACCAACGCGATCTGGTTCGTCCAGGCGATCAACAAGGAGATTCGCCTGGTGCACTACTACGGCAACTACGACGAGGGAATGCCGCACTATTTCCGGTACATCAAGGAGTGGGCCGAGCAGCGCGACGTGCAGCTCGGGCAGCACTACGCGCCGCACGACATCAAGGTGCGCGAGTATTCGGACGGGCTGGCGCGCGATCGCTGGACGATCGCCAAGCAGGATCACGGCTGGACGTTCCAGACGGTGCCGCGGCCAGCGTCGCTGACGCAGCACGGTGGCGCGATCGAGGCGGCACGCGGGATCCTGCCGCGTTGCTACTTCGACGAGAAGCAGTGCGGCCGCGGCCTCGAGGGCCTGGTCGACTACGGCAAGAAGTGGGACGACGATCGCAAGATGTTCAAGAATCAGCCCGATCACAATTGGGCCAGTCACCCGGCGAGCGCGTTTATGGTGCTGGCCCAGGCCTGGCGCGATTCCCTGGCAAAGAAGAAAAAGCCGCCCAGGACGGCGATCGCGAAGGTGTATGACCCGCTGGCCTGAGCTCTATCTGGGCGGCGCGCGGTCGCTCCTGGACGTTCCAGCGGGCGCGTCGGGTGTCACGTGGAACATTCTTTTCACGGGCGGCGATCCGGACCGCCGGCGCTGGTCGACGCGGTGGCTGAAACCCGGCTTCCGCCACGTGTACGCGATCGCCCGGCGCGGCGACGTCGTCCTGGTGGTGAACGGCACGACGGTGATGCTGCAGGTGGACATCTGGCCAGCCGAGTCTTACGATGCGTTCACCAATGCAGCGACGGCTGCGATCACGGTCGAGAGCTGGGTCAACCCAGCCAGTGCGAGAACAAGGACGCCGACCGTAATACGCGCCTGTACGTGTGTGGAACTGACCAAGGCACTGCTGGGCATCAATGCGCCGACGGTGCTGACGCCCTTTCAGCTCTACAGGTATCTGCGTGAAAAAGCCCAAACGACCTAAGCCGACGGCCGCCCAGCAGGCGCTGCAGCGGCAGCAGGTGGCGGATCTCGATCGGTTGAAGCGCGAGGAAAACTCGCGAGCGAAGGCGAACCGCCGGCGCCTTGGGGCGCGCGAGTCGCTGCTGGGTGGTAATGAGCTCGGCGTGACGACGGACGAACTCGCTGCGGTGGCGCCGACGGCGACGACTGGCGCCAGGCCTGGCGCGTCAAACACGCGCCGACGCATTGCCCCGGTGGGCGCGGGCCGCATCAAAGGCCTGCGCCAGGGCGTCAGTCTCCTCCCATGACTGAGGACGTCGCACAGCCGCTTCGCATGCCCAACGGCCTGGGCAGCGTCCGCGCTACCCTGAAACGCTACGAGAAGGCCCGCGGTCGCAGCACACTGTGGCACCCCTACCTGCGCCAGTGCTACGAGTACTTCGCACCCCAGCGCGAGAACTTCTACTTCAAGAGCGAAGCCCACAAAACGGGCGTGACCCTGTACGATCCGACGGGCATGGTCGCCATGCTGCGTGGTGCGTCGCGCCTGCAGGCGGAGGTGACGCCCATCGGCCGGCACTGGCGGCTGTTCGAGCTCGGGCCGAGCGTCAACAAACAGGACCCGGACGCCGCGCCGATCAAGGAGATCCTGGACACGGCCCGCCACCAGTTTTTCACCGCGCTGGCCCAGACAAATTTTGACGTCGAGATCCCGGTCGCTTACCTGGATTTGTTCATCGGCACGATGGCAATCGACGTCTACGAAAACCCCAGCATGACGGGACCGCCGGCGATCTTCCGAACGCTGCCGATCGGCGAGGTGCACATGGAGCCCGGGCCGTTCGGCCGCGTCGAAACGTCGTTCCGGCTGCACAAGCCCGTTGCCCGCAACGTCGAGCGCCTGTACCCCGATGCGATCCTGACCGACGATCTCAAGAAGCTGAAAAAGGACAAGCCCGACAAGACCGTCGATCTCATCGAGGGCGTGATGTTCAACCCGAAGAACGAGCACTTCTACGTGGTAGTCATCCATCGCCAGGAGAAGAACGGCCGACTGATCGCGCTGCGCGACGAAGGCCTGCGCAGCCCGCGGTCGATCGTGCGGTGGGGAACGCTGGGCCAGGAGGTGTTCGGACGCGGACCCGCCATGTTGATGCTGCCGAGCATGCAGTCCGCCAACATGGCGGTGAAGCTGCTCCTGCAGAACGCCGCGCTGGACGCCGCCGGCGTCTACACCGCGAAGAGCACCGACGCGTTCAACCCGTGGACCGTGACGATCGCGCCGGGCGCGATGATCCCCGTCGAGAGCAACTCACGCGACAATCCCGACGTCCGGCCCCTCGAGCGCCCCGGCACGTTCGACTTGGGCCAGCTGTCGCTCGAGCTCCTGCACACGAACATCAAGCGGGCGCTGTTCAATGATCTGCGCGACCCGACGCAGCCGGTCAAGACGGCGACCTACGAGCACCTCGAGGACACGGCGCTGCAGGTCGAGAGCTCTTCCGCGTTCGGGCGCCTCGAGACCGAGGGCATCAACCCGCTGGTGCTGCGCACGCTGGACATCCTGCAGCGTCGTGGCGAGGTCGAGCAGTTCGAGATCGACGGCAAGTTCATCACGATGCGGTCCACCTCGCCGATCTCGCGCGCCCAGGACCAGGCGGATCTGCGCCAGCTCGACGGTGCGATCGCACGCTCGGCGTTGCTGGGCCCGGAAGCCCAGGCGCTCGGCCTCAAGGTGGAAAACATGTCGCGCTACATCGGCGAGAAGAGCGGCCTGCCGGTGGAACTCATCCGCGACAAGGACGACGCCGAGGCGCTACAGAATGCGATCGCCGAGATGCTGGCGAACCGAATGGCCGCGGCCGAGGCCGGCGAAGCCCAGGCGGGCGCGGCGTGAATGTCATCCCCAAGGATCTGCAGGGCTGGGTCGATCTCGAGAACCTCGAGGAGCTGCAGAAGAAGGCGAACAAGCAACAGCTCGCGGCGAAACGCGATCAGTGCAGAACAACGGCCGCCGTGTTTTCGACGCCCGCTGGCAAGGCCTGGCTCGATCAAAAGATCCGAGAGCACATCATGAAGCCGGTCGCTGTGCCCGGGCGCGACCGGGTCGAGATTGGGATCCACCAGGGCCAGTACAACGTTATCGCGTCGATTCTGGCCGAGATTGAATTTGCACGGACGGGCGGGAAGCCCGAGGAGAGCGGCACGTAATGCGCACGATGGGATGGTGGTGGCTTCGGTTGATGAACGAGGCCGGCGACGACGGCGGCGATGGCGGCGGCGACGGAGGGGACGGCGGCGACGGGTCGTTGCTGCCGTCCGGCGATGGCGACAAGTCGGGCGAGGGCGGTGAAAAAAGCGGGGAGGGCGGCGCCGGTGACGGTGATGGCAATAGCCTGTACGTCAAACTCGACAGTCGCCCCGATGGTCTGGCCGACAAGTATTTCTCCGATGAGAAGGGCATCAACGTGGGCGCCCTGATCGAGCACAGCAACCACCTTGAGAAGAAGCTCGGCGAGACGGCCGGCACGCGGGAGTACTTCGGCGCGCCGGAGGGCGATTACGAGCTCAACCTGCCCGAAGGTGTCGAGGGTGAGGTCGATCGCGACGATCCGGTGCTCAAGACGGCGCTCGAGTTCGCGAAGACAGTCAACCTGTCACAGAAGGGCGTCGATGAGTGGTTCGGCAACTATGCCAAGCACGCGTCCCAGGCGGTGGCCGTCGATCGCACGGAGGAGATCAAGAAGCTGGGCGACAAGGCCGGCGCGCGCGTGGAGGCGGTCGACAAATGGGTCAAGGCCAACCTGGACGAAGATCAACAGCAGCTGGCGCGCCAGGTAGCCACGACGGCCGACGGCGTCGGCCTCCTCGAAGCGCTGATCGGCAAGAGCAAGTCGCCCATTCTGCCGACAGGTGGCGAGGATGGCGGCGGCAAGGTCGATCGCGAAGCGCTGCGAAAAATGCGCTTCGAGAAGGACGACCAAGGCCGGATCAAGTACGAGGTCGACGCGGATCACCGCAAGAAGGTCGACGCCGCCTACAAGGAGGCCTACCCGGCCGAGACGCGCGACGAGGCGGTCAGTTTCAGTTGACGACCGTTCACGCAGGCTTGACACGTGCGGGAGCGGCCGCGTAGATTCGCGCCTGAGAGGTTCTACCTTCCACGCCAGACGGACGCACTGCCCTGGGCAGCCCGGAAGGCGGGACGGATTCGCCGCGACAAGCGGCGCGATTCGGCCCGGTTTCCGGACGCACCGAATCGATAGACCGATGAAATCGACCTATCGAACAAGGAGCAACTGCAATGTCCAAGTTCCTCGATCAGGCTTCCCAGGAAACGTTTGACGACGAGGTCAAACACAACTACCAGGGAAACCGGACACTCGCCGGCACCGTGCGCGAAAAGCACGGCGTCAAGAGCGAGACTCACCACTTCCGCCGCATGGGTAAGGGCATGGCCAAGCGCAAGACCGCGCCGGCCAGCAACAACGAGCCCATGAACATCTCGCACGCCAAGGTGCCCTGCACCATGACCAACTGGACGGCGTGCGAATACACCGACATTTTCGACGACGCGATGACCAACGTCGACGAGCGCATGGAGCTGGCGTACACGATCGGCTCGGCGCTCGGTCGCCGCGAGGATCAGTTCCTGATCGACTCGCTGGCGAGCTCGCCAACCTACGCGGGCACGGTGGCCACGTCCGTCGGTGGCACCGACACGGATCTCAACCCCGCCAAACTCCGCCGCGCGATCAAGTACCTCCTCAAGAAGGGCGTGAAGCGCGGGAACATCACGTGCGTGCACACCGCCGACCAGCTCGAGTCCATGCTTGGCTACGTCGAGGTCACCTCCAGCGACTACCAGAACATCAAGGCGCTGATCGATGGCGAGGTCACGAAGTTCCTCGGCATCAACATGAAGCTGATCGAGGATCGCGACGAGGGCGGCGTGCCAGTCGCCTCGACGGTCCGCGACTGCTTCGTGTACGACAAGATCGCGCTGGGCGCGGCGTGGGGTATCGACCCGCAGCGTGCGGCGGTGGACTGGATCCCGGAGAAATCGTCTTGGTTCGCCAACGGCCTGCTGCGTGGCGGCGGTACGGCGATCGACGGCGACGGCATCGTCAAGGTCCAGTGCAAGGAACCGGCGTAACAGCCGCTTCCGCCTAACTTGGAGGAGATCTCATGGCTTTCACTCGTCGAACCTTTGCCCGCGCTTCGGTGCACGGCAACAGCGATTGCGGCGTCACCTACAACTACAAGACGACGGACAACAAGGCCGACGTCGACACCGCCGATTACTTCGGCGGCGCCGACGGCGTGGCCGACACGGTCCACGTCGGTGACACCATCATCGCCAGCTGTGCCGACGGCGCGGCGATGCTGTTCGTGAATTCCGTCGACCCGGTCGCCAAGACTGTGGACTGCAACGACGCCTTCGCGATCAGCTCGGCCTCGGACACCGACTGATGTCGGTGCAATCGCTCGGCAACCAGCTGCCCCGGCAGCTGGTTGCCCTTTCGCCGTTCCTGGAGCCGGTGGCACGGCGCATGGCCTTGTTCGCAGCCGCGGCCGAGGGTGCCGATCTCGTGCTGTATGCGGCGGCGGGCAGCAACCCGACGCCGGCGAACGTCGTCACGTTCACGTTTCCATCGTCTAGCAACTTCACGCGCTTCAGCGTCGTCGCGCACGCCACCAGCGACGTCAAGTACTTGGCGGCGTACGCGAACGCGGTTAGCACCACTCAGGCCGCCGGCATCATGGCATCGAGCTTCAACGCGGACACCAATCGGCTGTACGACATCATCGTGCCCAACGGTGAGCCGGCAGTTGTCGCCGTGTCGGCGCCGGACCGTGAGAACGAAGTGGCGACGCCGCTGACGCGTCTCGACTTGGTGTGTGTCAGTACGGCGCCGGCGAGCGACGTCTGCGTGGCTCAGGTGTCAGCGTTCTGAGATGGCCGACCAGCTGGTCACGATTGCGTCGCGTGCCCTGGTGCAGCTCGGCGAGGAGCCGATCAGTACCTGGGAGGACAACGACAATGCGATCCGGGCGAAGGTAGAGATCGAGCCGCTGCTGCAGGAGCAGCTGCAGCGCCGGCGTTGGAGCTTTGCCGAGGTGGCCCGGCCGCTCGCGCAGCTGACCGGCGTCGAGCCTGTCGCGCCGTACCAATACGTGTTCCAGCTGCCGTCCGACTACCTGGCAGCAAGGCGAACCGATCCCAGGGGCTCGTATCAGATCGTGTCCGATCAGCTGCACACCAACCGCTCGCCGGTCACGCTGCACTACACGCGCAACGTTGAGGTAGAGCGCACCCCGCCGTACTTCCAGAAGCTCCTGTGCCTTGAGCTCGCCGCGGCGCTGTGCGTCGCGGTGACGGGCTCGGCGAACAAGGCCGTCACGTTCGAGAGCAAGGCGGAGAGGGCGTTCGGTGTGGCGTCACAGCGTGACGGCAGCAGCCACCCGCAGCCCGGGCTGCCGTTGGGCCCGCTGATCGACGCGCGGGGGTAGCGATGCCCCGGTCGCGTGAATTCACATCGTCGTTTGTGGCGGGCGTGGTCGATCCGCGCCTGGTCGCGCGCACGGATCTGGATCTGTACCGCCAGGCGCTGCGTCAGGGCGAGAACATCACCATTCTGCCATTCGGTGGCGTCACGCGTCGCCCAGGCACCCGCTACCTGGGCGAAGTGCCCGGGCCCATGGGGCTGATTGAGTTCGTGTTCAACGTCGACCAGACCTATTGCCTGGTGTTCACCGATCAGCGCCTCGAGGTGTTTCGCGACGACGAGCGCGTCACGAACCTCAACGCCTCGGGCAACGACTACATGGCGACGCCGTACACCGAGGCGGACCTGGCGAAGCTCTACTATGAGCAGGGCGCCGACACCGTCATCCTGACCCACGAGGATCACGAGCCGATGCGCCTGGTGCGCGGTACGGCCCACAACCTGTGGACGCTGTCGTCACTTCCGATCACGAGCATGCCGCAGTTTGATTACAACGACGCGAGCAGCCCTCCGTTCACGCCGCACAACCAGACGATCACCTTCAACGGCACGTGGGAGGAGACCGACCGATATCGGCTCACCCTGGGCACGGAGCAAACCTCCGATATCGTGTACCACGCGAGCACCAGCGTTAACGCCGAGCGGATCCGCGAGGCGCTGTTGCTCCTGCCGAACACCGGCCGCGGCGGCATTACGGTGGCGCACCTCACTGGCACGTCCTACTCGATCAATTTGGCCGACGACTCCGCGGACACGTTCGAGGCGATCAGCGGCTGGGGCGTGAGCGACGGCGCCGACGGCAAGGTGTCGGGCGTGGTGAACCAGGCCGGCACGTCGCGCAAGGAAGATCTGTGGAGCGCTGGGCGCGGCTTTCCCAGGACCTGCACGTTCCACGGTGATCGCCTGTGGTTCGCCGGCATCAAGCGCCGCCCGCAGACGTACGCCGGCTCGATAATCGGCGATTACTTCAACTTCGACCGGGGCCGAGGCCTCGACGACGAGGCGATCTTGCGGACGATCGGCACAGCACAGCTCAACGCCATTGTCGGCATGCTGCCCGCGAAGCGCCTGCAGCTCTTCACCAGCGGCGGCGAGTTCTATCTGCCCGACCAGCCACTGACGCCGGCGCTGTCGGGCGTAGTACCCCAGACGAGTCACGGCGCGCTGCCGTTGAAGCCGGTCAACGTCGACGGCGCGACGCTGTTCATCGGCCGCGGCGGCAAGCAGCTGCGCGAATTCAAGTACCGCCTGGCCGAAGACAACTTCACGGCCGACCCGGTGTCGCTGCGCGCGTCGCACCTGGTGAGCGATGCCAAGGACATCGCGACGCGTCGCGCTGGTTCCGAGGGCGACGGCAATTACGTGTACGTGGTGAACGGTGACGGCAGCGTCGGCGTGTATCTGACCATCCGATCAGAGCAGATCGCCGCGTGGACGCGTTGGACGACTGCCGGCGAGATCCTCTCCATGGCCGTCGTCGACGACACCGAGTACATCGGCGTCAAGCGCACGATCGACGGCGTCGACCGCTACTTCGTCGAGCGCGCCGACGCGTCGTGTAAGACCGACGCGTGCGTGACGGTGAGCGGGTCAGGCGTTGGGCCCGTCATCACCGGCATGGATCACCTGGACGGCGCGAGCTGCCGCGTGGTGGCCGACGGCCTGGTGCAGCCCGATGTCGTGCCGGCCGGCGGCCAGGTGACGCTGGAGCGAACCGCCGACCAGGTGGAGATCGGGCTCGGCTACACGCCGCTGGTGCAGCCGATGCCGCTTGCCGGCGACTACGGCGTGGGCCCATCGATCGTGCAGGAGCGCCGAATCATCAAGGCGCGCGTATACCTCTACGAATCCCTGGGCGTCGTGGTCAACGATCGCCGCCTGGCCGATCGGAAGCTCGACCAGGACCAGCTCGACACCGCGCCGGCGCCGTTCACCGGTTGGCGCGATGTGCCGTTGATGGGCTGGAGCAAGGAGCAGGGGCTCACGATCACTCAGCCCGACCCGCTGCCGTTCACTCTGCTGGGCCTGTGGGCGGACATGGAGATCAAAGACTGATGGGCGAGTTTTGGATCAAAACGGCGGCCAACTACCAGGAGATGCGGGCCCAGGAGGTTGAGCTCGATCGCGCGGCGCGCGAAGAGCGCGACAGCGCCCGGGAACGAGCCGTGCAGCGCCAGGAGCGCCTGGTGGCCGCGCTGGCGAACCAGCGCGCCAACTTTGCCGCCCAGGGCACGACGTCCGAGGGCTCGCCGTCGGTGATCGCCAACGAGGACCGGCGCAAGGCCAGGCGCGACGACCTGGTCGACCGCGCAGGCCTCGACTCGCGCCTGGCCTCGCTGACCGGCCGCAAGCGAAGAGCGCGCAGCCTGTTTCAGACGCGTACCCTGCTCGACGCCTACGAGTCGGGCGCGCGCATCAACCGACGCGGCAGCGTGTCGTCGGGCGGAGGGTAGGGCATGGCGGGGCCCATCGATCGCTACGTGCGCGAAGCCCAGGGGCTGCGGACGACGCCAATCGATCGCCAGGCCGGTGCGGTGGGCGCGACGGTAGCGCATCGTGTCGCGCGCATCGCCGAGCGCAACGCGCTCGAGGCCGATCGGCGAGTAGCGCGCCAGGCGTTGAACGCAGGGCGGGCGGCCGGCGGCAGCGTCGACGCGCCGCAGCTCCAGGATCCTGACACGATCGCCGGCGACAACTTCAACCGTGGCGCGCGCCTGGCGCACGCGGCGGCCGTCGAGACGGACGTGCGCGAGAACGTCGCGCGCCTCGAGGCGAACGCATACGGGGATCCGGAACGCTTCAATCGGGATCTGGCTGGCTACACGGAGGGCCTCCTCGAGGGCGTCGACGGCGAGATCCGCCCCGACGTCGAGGCGCTCCTGGGTGACGTGGGATCGCGGGCACGGCTGCGGGTCGAGGGGATCCAGCGCGGACGCCTGAAAGAGGAGCAACTGGCCGACATTACGCGCGGCGCCGATGGCCTGGTGCAGGATGCGTTGCGCGCGGCGCGCGCCGGCGAGCTCGGCGAGATCTACGGCACCGGCGACGAGCCAGGCCTGGCCGAGAAACTCGACGCGCTCTACGCCGAAGGCGTGCAGGCCGGCCTCCTGGATGCCGTTTCGGCCGAGCGTGCGCGCCAGGACTTTCGCGACCAGCTGGACGGCCAGGCAGTGCTTGGCGGTTTCGAGCGTGTGCTGCGTGAGGACGGCCTGGCGGCCGCTGAAAAGGCGCTGCGCGCGTTCGAGGCCAACCCGCCCGAGGATCTCGACGTCGCGCTGCGCGACTCACTCAGCACGCGCATGCACATGCTGGTCAATCGCCAGGCCACGATCGAGAACCGGAGGAACGCGGCCCGCAATGCCGCCCAGGTGGCGCAGGAGCGGGCGCTGTCGTCGGCGGTGACCGATGCTGTCGACGTCCTCGAGGAGGGCTACGAGCTACCCGAGGGCGAGCTCGAGGCGCTGCTGAAGGCCTCCGCTGGCACAAAGCACGAGCCCAAGCTCGCCGAGGCGGTTCTGCAGTCTCGCGCGATCGCGGAGTTTTCGTTGCTGTCGGACGCGCAGCGCGCCGAGACACTCAACCAGCTGCAGGGCGCGATCGCACGGGAGGGCGCCGACGGGCCGCGCGTTCGCTTACTGCGTCGACTGCGCACGCAGCACGACCGCCTCGAGGCGCAACTCGAGTCCGACCCGCTGGCCCTGGCCATTCGCCAGGGCGTGGTCGAAGTGCCGGTGCTGGATCCAGGCGACCCGTCGACGTTCGCCGCCCGGCGCGAGGCGTCGGCCGCGGCCTCGGCGCACTACGGCTTCCAGGTATCGCCGTTGACGTCCGAAGAGGCAAATCAATTCGCGCGCGCCCTGGACGACATGAGCGTGCAGGAGAAGGCGCTGTCGCTGTCGGGCCTGGTGAGCTCGCTGGGCGACGTCGGTGCGGCCGCGGCCCTCGAGCAGATGGACAAGGGCGGGGAGACCGCCTACGCCCTGGCGGGCGGTCTGGTCGTCGACGGCGCGCCGGAGGTGGCTGAGCTCGTCCTCAACGGCCGCGAGGTGATCGCCGCCGATCGCACGGTGTTGCCGAAGGACCAGGATCTGCGTCTGACCATCAACGACGCGCTGCGCGGTGCGTACGCGGCGAGCCCGGTGCATCGCGCGGCGATCGTCGACGGCGTCAAGGCGGTGTATGCGAGCCTTAGCCAAGCGGCCGGCGACTTCACCGGCGAGCTCGACGACGGACGCCTCGAGCGGGCGATCGATGAGGTCACCGGCGGCGTGATCGAGTTCGACCCACGCGTCGGCACGCCCGCATCGGTGATCCCGGCGCCGGCGCGCGGTGTCAGTGAACGCGACTTCTCGAGGTGGATGCGCGGCCTCACCGCCGAGGACGTCGCCGGCATGGGCGGCGTCGCGGGATTCACCGACGATCAGGCGGCCGAGCTCATTCGCAGCGACTCGGTCCTGGTCGGCATCGGCGTGGGGCGCTACGAGGTCCGCGTGCAGGACGTCGCCGGCGACTATCGCCCGCTGCTGCGCGACGACGGCCAGCCGTTCGAGCTTGTTTACGGCGAACGCGTGCCGGAGGCCTCGGCGACGTCGGCCGAGCCGGTGCAGCTGCCGACGCACAGGACACCGCCGCTGTGACCGGCTTCGCGCACACCTACCGCGACCACCGCCATCGCTCCGCAGGGGAGGGCATGCGCTCGATTGATGAGACGCGCGCGAGCTTCGGTGAGGTTCACCAGGCGGCGTTCGATCTCATGTTCAGCGAGGGGCAATCGGTGTCGGCACGGCGCTGGCGACAGGAGGGCGCGGACTTCCGTCGCCTGCGTGCCGAGGCCGCGGCCGGGCGCGAGCTTCCGGAGCTCGACGCGCTGGATCGGATCAGCGCCGACAAAGAGGCCCAGATCCGTCGCCTGATCGACCAGGGCACGATCTACCGGGACGGCGACGGCGAGCTGCGCGTCGGACCAGGCTCGGGCCTGCCGCGCGTGGGCAGCCTGATTGAGCAGGAGCTCGACATCGCGCGGTCCATGTTCTTCCTCGACGAGCTCCGCGCGCAGCACGGCGACGACATCCCCGGTGATGACCAGGTGCGCGAGTACATCGTCGATCGTGCGCGGCGGCTGCGCGAGGGCGCCGAGGCGTCGCTGTCGCGCGCAGGCGGCGCGAGCGGCGCCGTGGCGCAGTTCACCGGCACAGGCCTGGGTGCGGTCACTGATCCCGCGATCGCCGCCACGATGCTGGTCTCTGGCGGGACGATGACGGGCAGCTCGATCGCCGGCAATGCCGCGCGCGCGTTCGCCTTCGAAGCGGGCTTGGGCGGCTCGACTGAGGCGCTGATCCAGTTCGGCGCCGTGAAGCCGTTCAAAGAGTCGATCCAGTCGCCCTACTCGACGCGTGAGGCCGCGTACAACGTTCTGGCCGCTGGTGGATTTGCCGGCGCGCTGCGCGCCACAGGGAGCGTCACCGTCGACCTGGCGGCCGCGGCCGTCGCCAAGGCGCGAGCGTCACGCATCCTGACGCCGGAGCAGCATGAGGCGGCCGACGCGCTCGAGCTGTACTCAGTCCTGGTTGGCAAGAAACCGACACGCGCCGGCACCGACGACATCGACCTGGTCGGTGAGGCTGAGCACTTCGAAGCGATCGACCAGGCCGCTGCGGATCTCGAGGCGGGGCGCCAGGTCGATCTGACCGGCGTGCCGCACGTCGACGCCGACGATGCGACCATGACGCCGCCGACGGCCGCGGCCCGTGCCTACGCCCAGGATATGGCCAGGGAGCTCAAGGAGGCCACTCAGGAGGCCGCAGCGCGCCTCGAGGCGGACGAGGTGCCGGTGGGCGAGACTCGCGATCTGTTCAGAGACGAATCGGCGCCGCGGCGAAACGAAGCGGCCAAATCGGGAGACGAAGCGACCGGATTGCGAAACGAGCCGGGCGACGAGGAAACAGCCGCGCGATCGCGCACGCACCTGCAGCGCCACCGGGCGGAGGATCCGGCAACGCAGCGTCGGGTCGAGCGCGAGCTCGAGCCACCGGACGACATCGAGGCACACCCGGACGTCGTCGAGGCGATGCGGATCCTCGAGGAGGAGCCCGACCTAGCGATTCCGCTCGCGTCGGAGCTGCGCGACGACGGCGCCGGCGCCGTCACCGTCCGGGCCAGCGAGGAGCTTGAGCGACTGCGACAGTACGGCGACGCGCTGCAGGACATCGGTGGCTGCTTGCTGAACTCGGGAGGCGGTCGTGTCTAGCCCGAAGCTCCGAAACTGCATCCAGAGCGCTCTCAACGCCGGCCGGATCACGACCGACCAGGCGGACGTGCTTTTGCATCGCCTCCAGGAGCACACCGCCGAGCTCGCCGGCGACGCCCAGGTGCCCCGGTCCGAGGATCTCGCGAAGGGCGCGTGGGCAACCCTCAACGAGGTCGACGCCGAGCGCCGGCGCGACATGGTCAACATGGCCCGCCAAACGATCGTCACGCGTCGCCTCGTCGCGCAAGTGAAATCGCATCCGAAGGGCATCGCGACGGGGATCTTCTCCCTGATCGGTCAGGACATCACGCGGCGGGCGAAGTACTCGAACGTCGAGCGCCGGGCGCACGCGATCCTCCGTGGCATGCACGCGTCCTGGTCGGAGGCGCTGGAGTCACTGCGATCGACGCACTTCGGCCTAATGCAGGACCACGACACCATGCGCCTGGTCGTGCGTGAGCTCTTCGGCGAGAAGACCGGCAATGCGCACGCCGCGCGGTTCGCAAAAGCCTGGCAGCAGGTGTCTGAGCGGGCGCGAGAGCGCTTCAACCAGGCCGGCGGCGAGATCGGCAAGCTGAAGAATTGGGGCATGCCGCAGACGCATGATCGGCTACGCCTACGGCGCGCTGGCGTGCAGCCGTGGATCAACCACGTGTGGCCACTCCTGGATCGCAAGAAGATGACCGGCGAGCTCGGCACGCCGATGTCGGACAAGACGCTGCAGGAGCACCTGCGCAAAGTCTACCAGGACATCGTCACCGACGGCCTGTCCGAACTCGAGCCCGGGCGCATGCGGATCCCCCGGCAGCTCGCCGATCGCCGGCGCGAGCATCGGCACCTGTTCTTCAAAGACGGCGAGGCCTGGCTGAAGTATCACGATCGCTTCGGGTCCCAGAACCTGTTCGCGACCATGACCGGGCACCTGGACGGCATGGCCAACGACATCGCCATGCTCGAGATCTTCGGGCCCAACCCTCGGGCGTCATACCTGTACCTGCGCGATGTCGCGCGTCGCGACTCCGGGCTCGAAGGCGCCAAGCTGGCCGTCATGGATGCCACGTGGAACACGGCCAGTCGCAAGGCCGACGACAGCGCGAGCGTGTTCTGGGGCGACTTCTTCGCCGCGGCGCGTAACTACATGAGCGCCTCGAGGCTGGGCTCCGCCGCGCTGTCGGCGGTCTCTGACCAGGCGTTTCTCAATCACACGGCGCGCTGGACCGGCCTGTCAGGCGTGCGCGCGATGCGCCGCTTCCTGCAGCAGCTCAACCCGGCGAACGCGGCCGATCGTCGCTTCGCCGTTCGCGCAGGCCTCGGCGCCGAAGCCTGGGCGTCGATCGCCAGCACGGCGAATCGCTTTACCGAGGTGACGGGCGCGGGCTTCTCAGCCAGGGCGGCCGATTTCACGATGCGCGCCACCGGCCTGCAAGCGATGACCGACGCGGGCAGAAAGGCCTTTGGCATGGAGCTAATGGGCACGCTGGGCGAAATGCGATCGGTTAAGTTCGACCAGCTGAACGAGCGCCTGCAGGCGAGTCTGGTCCACTACGGCATCACGCCGGACGATTGGGACGTGCTGCGTGCGACCACGCCGGCCGTCCATCGGGGTGAGGCGTTCTTCTCGATCGAGAACCTGGCACGTCGCGACGACGTCGACGCCGGCACGCGCCAGGCGTTGCTCAACAAGGTGCTCGAGATGGTCGACGAGCTCACGACCTTCGCCGTGCCGGAGCCTGGCGTGCGAGCTCGAGCGTTCACCACGGGCGGACGGCAGCGCGGCACGATTCCGGGCGAGGTGCTGCGCTTCACGATGCAGTTCAAGTCCTTCCCGGTGTCGGTCGTGCTGACGCACTTCTATCGCGCGTTCTACGAAGCCGCGCCGCGCAACCGGGCGGCGTATGCCGCGCAGCTCATCATCGGCACCACAATGATGGGCGCGCTGGCTTCGCAGCTCAAAGAGATCAGCAAAGGGCGCGATGCGCGGCCGATGACCACGAAAGCATTCTGGGGCGCCGCGTTCATGCAGGGCGGCGGGGCCGGCATCTTTGGCGACTTCCTCTACACCGGACTGTTCGGCGCCAACCGCTACAACCAGAACCTGCTCACCACGATGGCTGGGCCAACGGCCGGTTTGGTGAACGACCTGGTCAAGGCCACCGCCGGCAACGTTGGCGAAGGGCTCGCCGGCGAGGAGACGAACGCGGCCGACGAGCTCATCCGCCTGGCTGGTCGCTCGGTGCCGTTCGCGAGCTCCGCCTGGTACACGCGCCTGGCCTTTTCGAGGCTCATCACCGAGCAGCTGCAGGAAACGGCCAACCCACGAGCGCGGGCATCGTTCCGGCGCCAGGAAACGCGCCGCCGTCGCGACACCGGTCAACGCTACTGGTGGCGCCCGGGCGCGGCGCTGCCCTCGAGGCCTCCCGAACTTGCCGAGGATCCACCATGACCACGCACATCAAAATTCCCGAGTCGCTGCCATGGCGCCAGTACACGGCGGCCGACGGCCAGACGGTGTTCGACTATCCGTTCCCCGTCTTCGATTCGTCGGATCTCGCCGTCTATATCAACGGGACGCTGGCGACCGAGGGCGTCGACTACATCGTCCAGGGCGCCGGCGGCGGCCTCACTGGCGACCAGGGCGGCACGATCGCGCTCACGTCGGGCAGTACCGCCGGCGACATCGTGACGTTGTTCTCAGCGATTGCGATCGCAAGGACGACCGACTACACGGAGAATGGCGATCTGCCGGCGGCGTCGGTCAACCTCGATTTCGATCGAGTCGTGCGCATGCTCCAGCAGCTCGAGGCACGCCTCGATCGCAAGCTCGGCGTGCCGCTGTACGAGCAAGCCGCCGGACTGACGTTCCCGGCCGCCGGCGAGCGCGCACTCAAAACGTTGATGTTCGACGCCGCCGGCAACCCGTCGGTGGGCGAGGCCGTACCGATCAGTCCGGCGACCGGCTACGCCGTGTCGGACGAGGAAACGGCGGCGAGTATCCCGGTGGCCCTGGACTTCTTTGTGTGGGGTCATATCAAGCGCTACGGACCGGACGACATGGTGGCGTTCCTGAATTCGTTTCGGGCCGACGCCGGCCGGGTGCGGATCCCCAAAGGCGCCTACGAGCTCGACAACACGTCCGAGATCCTGATCGCCGAAAGCAACCTAACGATCGAGCTCGACCCCAACGCCGAGCTTATCCTCGAGAACGCCGGCATGGGCATCGTCCTGACTGGGCAAAACCTTAACTGGCGCGGCGGCAAGATCCGCGGCGAAGGATCCGTCATCACCAGCCCGGGCGAGCGCACGGCCGCGCTGCTTCTGGTCGACGGCACGGCGCACACGTCGCCGGCGAACGTCGACGTCGCTGGTCTCGAGCTCGTCAACCCGAACCAGTCAGGCGTCGGTGTGCTCAACGCCGTGGGCGTGAACATCGAGCGCCTGCGCGCGGTTGATGAAAGCGGCTCTACAAGTAACCAGCGCTTTGGCGTCTACATGAACAACGTCGCCGACTGCAGTCTTACGCGAAGCCGCATCAAGGGATTTGGCGATGGCATCGTCGGCGGCGGCGCGTCGCCAGGCAACGGCTACGACAGCTATGACGGGATCTCCAGCAACGAGCTGCGCGGCGTCCTGGTCGCGCAGAACTGGATCCACGGTTCGGCCGATCACAACGTGTATTTCTCCGACAACGTCGGCCAGGTGAGCGTCGTCAACAACCGGCTCATCGGTGCCGCCAACAATCCGATCAAGCTGCAGGGCGCCCACAACCTGATCGCGCACAACTTCTGCATGGGAGATCTCGGCATCACGATGCGCAACGGGCGGCGATCGCGCATTGTCCACAACGACGTCATCGTGACAGGTACCGGTCCGAACCACTACGGCTTCAACGACCAGGGCACGGTCTACGATTGGGACGTCGACCTGCTCGAGATCTCGCACAACCTTTTCTGGTCGACGAACCCCGCCGGCGCCTGGCACGCGATCCAGGCCTATGGCGAACTCATCGACGCGGACAATCAGCGCACTGTCAAAGGCCTGACGATCGCCGACAACCGCATCCGCGGCCACTTCTGCAAGCTCGGCGGCACGGCGCCAGCGGCCATCAACGTGCGGACCGATTCGGCGAGCTCGCCGCAGCCGATGGAAGCACTCAGTCTCCACGACAACGACATCGATCTTGAGGCGGGCCACGACAATGCCGGCTGGGGCGTTCGCGTCCGCGTGGGCGCGAAGCGCCTGAACGTGCATCACAACATCGTCAAGGGTGTGACGACCGGCGGCATGGACCTGGTGGGCGGGGACACGGGCTTTGTCGATCACAACACCTTCGAAGCCAGCCCGGATTCGACGCAGAACCCGATCGGTCTGCAGGTAGACGGCACCAGTACGAACCTGACGATCGGCCCGAACAAGTTCGCCGGCTTCACGACCAACGAAAACATCAACGCCAGCGCCGGCGTGACGCGCGTCCGCGATTTCGTCGAGTACACGGGCGAGGTGACGTGGGACATCCCGTTGCTGGGCGCGGGCGTGGGTGATTCGCAGACGATGACCATCAACGGCGTTGAAGTGGGCGACCCGAAGCCGGAGTTGTCGATCGACGGCAGCCTGGCGGGGCTCATGATCGACGCGTCGATCAATGCCAATGGCCAGGCGGTCATTAGCGTATTCAACCCGACCGGCGCGCCCGTCAATCCGGGCGAGCTGACGATCACCGGCACCGTGCGAAAGGCCGCGTAAGGAGGGCGCCGTGCGAGTACTTGGATTTCGGGGCGATCGGCGGACGCCGCCGGCGCCGGCCGCGCGCGGTGGTTCGGCTCCGCCGGAGCCGGAGGCGCCGCCGCAGTCAAGCGGAAGTGTTGCCGTCAGCGCCACGTCGCGCCAGGTGGCCCTGTCCGCGTCCGACGACGTCGAACTGACGATCGCCGGCGGCACGCTGGTCTATCAGGCGACCACCGAGGAATCCGAAGTGCTGCCAATCGCGGCCGGTATCACGGCGATTGACTGGACCGGTCCCGAGGGCGCCACGGTGACGCTCGAGGCCCAGAGCGATACGCCGATCGCCATAAGCGAGCGCTCGCGCATCGCTTTGGTGGGCGCGGATGAGCCTTACCTGGTTGGCGATTTGCCCGAGATGCTGGGCACGGACGGCCAGGCCATCGCGATCATGTACCGGACCTCATCGCTAAACTCGCAGTTCCAGCGTTTGCTGTCGGTGTACAACAGCAGTCAGCCGGTGAAGGGACTGTTGATCTCTGTCGGATCCGGTGGCGACAACGTCTTTCAGGCCGGGTGGGACGGTGTGACGTCGTTCTCTCACGGCGTGTTTTCGGGAGCGACGCCGCTGATTGCCACGGACACCTGGTACCTTTTCGTCATCAAGCGCGTGCCCAACTCGCAGAAGATATACAAGTTTGCCAACGGTGTTGAGGACGCGACGCGCGAGGAAACCGCGGGAATGGCGACGCTGCCGGACGGCATCGACCGGGTGTACCTCGGACGATGGGGCCAGAATCCAACGGAGCCCGGCACTACGGGCATTCCGTCAACGGCGACGGTCGCCATGGCGTTGGTGTTTTCGGGGACGCTGCCATCCGACGAGGACTTCCGCACGTTTTCGGTGTCGCCGGTGCCCGACCCGCATGCGCATTTCGCCGGCAGCGGCCTGGTTGCCGCCTACGAGATGCACGCCGACGGCGTCTTCGAGTGCTCGAAGACGGGCGCGCCGCTGAAACACATCGTCACAACCGCCGAAGCGATAGCCGAAGGGGAAGTCGACCCGGAGGGCGCGGACGAGCCGCTCGGCCTAGTCACCGACGAAACGACACTGCCGAGTTTTGTCGAGGACGAATACCTCGATTTCGCCACCACGCCACCCAGCGGCTCGGCCATATCGTTGCCGGCGCACAATGGCTGGCTGCGCATCGCGCCGCCGACCAGGGACGGCTCGGTCATCGGCGCCAGCATTGACGCACGCGCCGGCTCAACGGTCCTGAAGTCGTTCGTCCTGAACGCGGACACCAGCTACCTGCGCGTGCCAACGGATACGGACAACCTGGTTGCGAGCCAGCCCATCAACGCAGTGCCAGTGAGGACCACATGAGAGACGGTAGCGTTCCACGTCTTGGCGGACGGTTTCCCATGGGTCGCTTGCTCACCGGGGACATGCAGCACAACACCAACATCCAGACGGCCGGTGCGTTCGCGCGGCTGGGCGTGAATGGCAGCTTTGACATGCACGTCGACGTGACGCAGGCCCCCACGGTGAATGACCCGGCGCGCGTCGACTGGCGCGATGTCGGCACGACCGAGGCGCAAAATCCGCTGTTCGGATCGACAGAACAGCCTGACAGCCTGGGCCGCTGGTTCGGCCTTTTCGCACGATTCCGCTGTGACACGGCCTACGAGGCGAATCTGGGCCGCTCGATCATGGAATTGAAGCCGCGCGATGACCCCGGCGATGCCTACTCGCCGCCGATCGGTGCCTCGCTGCGGCTGTTTGTCCGCAATTCCTCCTCGGATTTCGCGATGGACGTGCAGTCGGATGAAACGGCGACGGGATCGGGGGCACCGCCGGTTCGCACCGAACTATTCCGTGAGGCCTACGACACCAACGAGCACAGCGTGCTGGTCCGCTTTCGCAAGCACTACACCGATGAGCTGGCCTGGACGCAAGTGTGGTGGGACGGCGTCCTGAAGTACTCGGCCGCGATCGCGCAGACGGTCAACAACCCGACCGCTGGACGTGAGGACGCCTGTGGATTCAGCAATTACGTCTACGGGAATGCGGGCCGTCCGACGCCGCCAGTCAACAATCCGCTGGCCCATATCTTCGTGAATTTTCAGTTTTGGGAGGAGCGGCCGGCCGGCGCAACGCCGCAGGCCCCGTCCGTGCCAGGCGGACTGACCGTCGACCTGGACCCGGACCCGACGCCACCCACCACTCCGACCGACACGCCGGTCCCGACGTAGGACAACACGATGAAGCGATTGCTTACACTGCTGACCCTGCTGGCGACTGGCGTCGCGCACGGCGCCGTTTTGCAGACCTCGGCGGAATTTTCGATTTCGCCGGACTGCCTCGAGAACGGCCCGCACAGCCTGAGCATAAGCTGGGACGCCGCGACGGACTCGGACGGGACCGTCGCCGGCTACGTCCTGCGGCGCTACAGCACCGCCGATCCGCCGGCTGGGACGATCGTTTATGACGGCGTGGCGCTGTCGTTCCAGGACACGAGCGTTCAGGCAGACACCGACTACAGCTACACGGTTCAGTCCTACGACGACGACCCGACGCCGAACTACAGTGCCGAAAGCGCGCCGCAGCCGCGGTCCACCCGCTCCAATGCCATCACGATCAACTGGTATCTGGACGGCGCCGCGCCGTTCGACATGGCGGACGCAACCCTGGAGGGCAGTGGATCGCCGTCCAACGTCTTCAACTACACGGGCCTCACCGCCGAGACCGACTACGCGATCGCCTACAAGTGCGTGAACGAATCCGCTGGCGTGTCCGCCGGCTTCAGCGGTATCTATTCGTTCACCACGCTGGCGGCCAGTGGCGACCCGGACGCGGATTTCGCGGCCCGTGCCGCCGGCGCGTTCATGGCCACCAACTTTGCCACGGCCGCCGACTGCACCGATTTCATCATTGATGGGCCCTGGTCGCTGGACACGACCAACAAGGTGTCGGGCGGCGGCGGCTGTCGCGTTGAGATTGCCGACAGCGACGGCACGGCGGGGCATGACTGGTTCCGATTCCTGTCCGACGATATGGAACCGTTCGGTTCCGCCGAATCGATCACCGCCGGACACCTGATCGCGAATCACGACGAGTATTACCTGTCGATCGCCATCTACCTGCCGCCGGAGCGCTACAACTGGATTCGCGTCATGAACGCGGGCGCCGGCGTGAAGTTCGTCAACGTCTCCAACACGCCGACGGTGAACCTGACCCACCCGATCACTCGCGCCGACCTTCCGGATCGCGTCGGCAACACGTTTGTCGGTTCCTCGGTCACCAACGAGATGGTCATCACCGACGGCCACCAGGAAATGTGGCCGATGGTGTACCGCCGGGCCAACGGCCAGAACGCTGGAGCCATCAACAGCTATGCGGGCTCGCCGTTCGTCCCCTCGGACTTCGCGCGTTTCAATCAGATCGACGAGGGCACGCAGGCCGCCGGCGCCGAGTCCTACGCGAACGACGACGAGGAGCGCGTCGGCGGCTCGTCCTCAAGGGCGCTGGCGCGCCAGTACGGCCCGCACTACGGGTACGGCGGCGGTGGCTGGGGCTACGGCTCCAACATGGGGATCGCCCGCAGCGCGGCCCCGGTTCCTCATCCCGACCCGGCCGCGGCCGGCAAGTCGTTCAAGATCGGTTGGAACTACCTGCAGATTCGTGTGCGCTTCCCGACCACCTGGGAGGGCTCGGACGGGTACTGGCAGCTGTGGATGGGTCACCCCGGCGACAGCGACTGGACCTACCTGGCGGATTACCCGGTCGAGTGGGACGGCTTCACGGTCGACCCCGGCGACACGGTGCCCTGGGCCAGCGGCGTCGGCGGCTGGTTCCACGTCGGAATCTGGCTGACGCCATTCGCCACCGGCGGCCAGGCCGAAACGGGCGTGCGGCCCGACATGTACCACGTCTATGACGAAATCATCGTCCACGACGCGTTTATTGCGTTCCCGGGCACCGCAGGCGGGGGCGGCGACACCACGCCGCCGGTCATCTCCAACGTGTCGAGCGGGACGCCTGGGCCCACGACGGCCACGATCACCGCCACGACCGACGAGGCCGCGACGTGCGTCGTCAACTACGGCCTGACAGCAAGCTATGGCACGACGTCGCCGGCGTCGGCCTCGGGCACCAGTCACAGCATCCCGCTAAGCGGCCTGACCGCCGACACGACGTACCATTACAGCCTGACCTGTCAGGACGCGGTCCCGAACGTCTCCAGTCCGACGGCTGACGCGACGTTCTTGACGGGCAGTCTGGGCGCCTACGACGGGACGTGCGAGACGGTCGCGGATCTGGCCGCCATGCCGCCGGGCACCTGGTGCGAGGTGCTGAACAGCCGGCACGACGCAGCCGAGAAGCCGGCCAATGAGTACGACGACTGGAACGGCACGAACTCGCCCGCCTACGACGACAACCAGGGCGACAACAACAACGGCATCAAGCAGATCACCGACTCCTGGGCCGGTGGCGCCATGGATACTTTGCGCAGTCGGTTGATGATCTACGGCGGAGGCCACAACGCGTACAACGGCAATGAGGTGCTCGCGTTCGACATCGCGACCATGTCGTGGATCCGCCTGACCGACCCGAGCGAGTCCCACGTCGATGGCCGTGACCCATACCCGGACGGCACGCCGTCGGCGAAGCACACCTACAACTCGATTGGCTACGACTCTGTCAACGACCGGTTCCTGATCGGCGGGGGGTGCCTGACGGGGCCTAGTACGCCAATCGATCCGTCACGCGATTACTACCTTCCCTTGGGCGTTCTGACGGGTGACACAAAGGCCAATCGCGACCAGTGGGTCCAGATGACGGACATGGCCAGTTGGGGATCCTGCGAGGACCAGTCCGGCTTCTTCGACGCGCGGACAGGCCGCTGGCATCGCCTTCGCAAGACCAGCCCGCAGCTGCACCGCTGGTACGACTACGGGACGCAAGTTTGGAACGACTGCACCGGCGAGGGCGGTTGGGACGACAACGCGCTGTACTTCAATCCTGACCAGGAAGCGGCATTCGCCGTTGGCAACAACCAGGTCTACCGATGGGACCTGAGCGACGCCGGCTACGCGGCGAACTGCGATCGCACCGGTGTCACGACCACCGGTCCGCAGACGGCCGTCACAGCGACCGGCGGCGGCGTTGACTACGACACGCAGAACGATCGCGCCTTCGCCTGGGTTGGCGGTACGACCGTCTACTCGCTGGACAACAGTAACGCGTGGGTCGCGCACACGGTCTCGGGTTCCAACCTGGCGACGCCGCCGCCGACACCGACGGCGACCAGCGATCAGCTCTTCGGCAAATGGCGCTATGTGCCGGCCCACCAGGTTTTCATCCTCTACCGCGGATGGACGAACACCAACACCTGGACGAACGTGTTTTTCTACAAGCCGCCGACGATTCAATGACGGCGGGGGGCTATGTGATGGCCGAAGCAGCGAGGACAAGGGACGTGGACGCGGACGATCTGCAGCGACTGTACGACGCAATCGGCAAGGAGCGCGAGCGTCAGGACCGACGCGACGCCGAGCATCGGGCGGCGCGAGCGGAAATCTATTGGAGGATGGAGGAGAGTGACAAAGCGCACTCCGCTGACATTGCCAAGATCAAGGAGCAGCTGGCGCGCCGCGCCGGCATGGTGACCGGCGTCGGGTTCTTCGCACAGGCCGCCAAGTTTGTCTTGGGGCTGCTAGTAGGGGCGGGGGCGGCGGTCACCGGGATGTGGCTGAAGTTTTCGGGAAAGGGCTGAAGGTTCGCCGCGTCGAGGAGATCGGCTGTAACACAAAGGCGTAGGAGGTACGCATGACCATCAATAAAGCAATCGTGGCGCTCGCAATGAGCGTCTTTGTCCTGGTGTCGAGCGGATGCTCGTTCTTCTCGGAAACCATGACCATTGACGGCCAGACGGTCGAGGTTCAGGCCGACAGCGCCACCGACGTCCTGCTGGTCGCAGAGGCGGAGGCGTACTCATACGGTCTCTGGCTCCGCAGCCTGGTGCTGGCCGATGCGATACCGGTCGACACGGCGCAGAAGATCAACAACGCTCTGAAAGACGCCTATGACGCCATGGGCGAGGCGACAGATGCCATCGAGGCCTCAGGCGATCCATCGCAAGCCAACAGCAAGCTGGAGGCCGTCGACCGTGCCCTGGGCATCGCCGTTTCCATGCTGGCGGCCTACATACCGGAGGAGAATTGACATGGACGAGAGCAAACTACTCGACATTCTCAACATCCTGACGATCACGCGTCTGTCTTACCGGGCGCTCGAAGCGCGCGGTGTCCAGCGGGATCAAGCGTTCGCTCTGATCGCCGTGGCGGACGCAGAGGGCCGAGACGTCACCGCGGAAGAAGTTCGCGAGAGAGTACAGCGCGGCCGACAACTGGTGATCGAGAACAACGCGCTGATCGAGCAAAAGCGGCAATCGGAGTAGCCGCCAGAAGCAGCAAGCCATCTCCGGAGGTTGATCGCGGTCGTTCAGCTGTCAGCGAACGCCGTTCGCAACAACGCGCACGGCGGTAAGGTAGTTGCGGATGGTCTTCAGGCGTAATGATGAGAGGCGCACCAGTTGGCGCATATCCTCGACGGTTACCGAGGCGATCGGACGATCTCCGAGGGCCGGCAGCAAGAAACAATCCAGACCGCGGCGGTAGTTGTAGGCGGTCGAGTGGGGATACGCTCGCTCGACGTCGGCGAACCAGGCCTCGGCGACTTCCTTGACGGTAGTCGAGCTCGAGGCGTGCCCGAACAGTCGGGCGCGGGGCGCGTCCGGGAAGTGGTCGGCATAGTTGAAGGTGCCGAGCTCAATCTCGGCCATGATCTGCTGCTTCTTGGGGCAGGCGTGGTTCCAGTGGCTGATGTTATCCGGATCCAGTCCCTTGAAGGACTCGCGGCACACGACGCGCCGGTAGGTGAAGTGGATCTGGATTACCCGCCGCCCACTCGGGTACGTGCGGACGCGCACGCCTGGTTCGGCCAGTCTTCTCGCCATTCGTCGACCTTCTCTAGATTGACCCAGAGGTTCCCGTCCACGATCTTAGCGTGAACGCCGTCGAGCCACACGCCGCGCCGCAGTCGAGCGTGCACGGCGGAGGGTGCCTCGCCGCTTTCCTCGGCGTACTTCTTGGCCTTGACCCAGCGGAGGCGGTAGCTCATAGCTTCTGCCCGAGGGCCTCCAGCGCGTATTCGAGAGTGAGGCGGCCACCGTCGGTGATATGCGCGCATGTGCCCGATGCGTAGAGTTGCAGATCTCCAGTCGCGACTAGCGAAGCGATGGTGCGGTGGTCGTGGCTTTCACCGCCTGCGTCGTCGACGAACCAGCGGCCTTTGCCGGCTGTGATGCGCTCTAGGCCGCGCTTGTGCGCGGCCGCGTAGGCGGCGGAGAGGGCGCGGAGCTGGGCTTCGCTGAGTCGGAAGCTCATGGCGGATCAGCCTCGCACCAGCAGGGCAACCCAGAAGTATCGGTCGCCGTCTTCGTTCTGCGCGGGACCGACGATGCCATGCGGATCGCCGTAGGTCGGGTCATGGACGATCTGCCCACCCCGGCAGACGACGCAGTGGGGCAGATCACTGCGGCTTTGGCCCAGCAGTTTCCAGTGGACGCCGTTGCCGAGCACGATATCCGCCCATTGCAGGATCTGATGGAGCGTCCAGGAGCTATCGCCGACAGGGAATTCGATGTAGTTCAGACCATGCCGGCTGAGTAGCCAGCGGCGGGCGTTGGCGACGCTCTGCTCGGCGCTGACGAGGCGACCGTAAGGTGCCGTAAAGTGCGGCACGGCGTTGGTGGGCTCGTCGAGCAACGATGCGATGCACGCGCGGAAGCAGTCGCCGATCAGGCCATCGTCCGGTCTGTGCTCGGTGATTAAGGCAAATGCTGGGGTCATTCGTCGTCACCTCGAGTTGGCTCGACGACCTGTACCTCGACGCGGCCGCCGATGCACTGTTCGGCCACCTCGCGGATGTTGTCGAGCACCTCCGCGCTGATCTCCTGGGCGATCGCTGTGTCGTCCGGGATCTGGGCGACGATGGATATTGTCGGCTTGTTGAAGAGCGCGGCGGGGACGGTCACGTTGATCTTGATGGCGATTTCGTCCGCGTCGGTGGACGGGACGTTCTTGGTCATGCGACGAAACGTAATGTCCTTGCACAACTGGCGGGCGGGCGCGACAACTATGTAAGCGGTGCCGGTGAGCATCTTGGCCGTCATACTGGTTTCCATTCATTGAGGAGATCGGTGATTTCGCAGTGCTTGGACGCCGCGATCTTGTCCTTGTTGCGGGCTCTGTAGTCGCGCTTGGAGGCCGCGATTTTGTCCTTGTTGCGGGCGTAGTAGTCGCGCTGGGACGCCGCGCTCTTGTCCTTGTTGCGGGCTATGTAGTCGCGCTGGTACGCCGCGATCTTGTCCTTGTTGCGGGCTCTGTAGTCGCGCTTGGAGGCCGCGATTTTGTCCTTGTTGCGGGCTCT
>JAAUYH010172056.1_pt1 | contig 35496 bp, 32 predicted proteins | sample 7278061 | NCBI WGS metagenome assembly JAAUYH01 (sample SAMN14350203, study PRJNA611818) | marine sediment metagenome | isolation source: surface marine sediment (0.6m) | place: French Polynesia: Moorea | collected 2018-08 | reverse complement strand
GGGATCGCCATGGGGAAGGTGTTCGCCGATTGGCTCGCCAAGGGTGTCCGGATGACGAGCTTCGCCATCCGCAGGTTCGCCAAGTTCATGAAGAACACCAAGTCCAACAGCCTGAACTTCATCAGCGACATCAAGGGTATCACCTCCGCGTTCTTCGGACTGATGCTGGGAGTCGGCGACACGGGGGCCAACCTCAAGACGTTCATGGCCGGTTTGGCGGATATCGTCACCCTCCCGTTCAGGGCCGTCATCAGTGGATTGATCCAGTTCCTCGGCAAGTCCCTCATCAACATCGCCGATGTGGTCAGACCATTCAGTTCCACGATCGCCAATCAGATCGAGCAGGTGGCGATCAAAGCTCGTGGGTTCCAGACCACTGTTGACGAAGGGTTCCTGGCCACAACGAACGCCATCAAGAACGCGGGCAACATCAAGGTGTCCATGGATGGTGAAGTCACGGCTTCGGTCGCGCAACCCATCGAGATCGACGGCGAGAAGGTCGCCGAGACGGTGTCCCAGGTGGCTATCAGGGCGAGGAATGCCGGCAGAGGCGGGGATCCGGTCTCACCTGAGGAGCTCGGATTCGTCCTCGAAGGAGGCAACCGCATTCAACCAGTCAGCTTCGCTGACGTAGCGTCGGATATCTGATGTCCCTTCCCAACAACCTCACGTTCCCCGCGGGAAGGCCCGGACCCACCTGGCAGATCATCAACGCTGACAACCCACTCAGCATCCCGGTTGCCGGACAGTTCGATCCTAAGGTCCAAGAGAACAAGGGCCCTCCCATCTGGCAGAAGAGACCCGGGATCGCCGGGGCTCCTCCGTGGCTCAAGTTCGTGGGAAGGAACGTGTCGGAACTCACGTTCGAGTTCTACGCCCTCGCCATCAACAGCTTGGATCAGTACCCCATCCTGGCGTGGAATCGGTTGAACCAACTCGCTGAGATCGACGAGACGCTGGGCCGTCCACCCAGGATCATCTTCAAGCGTGGTCCACTCATCGCAGAAGGTTATCTCACAAGCATTCCGTTCTGCCCGATGGAGTTCTGGGGTGGAGCCAACATCATCAGGTCGGAACTCGTCAGGGAGGTGGGTCCCGTCAGGCTGACCATCACACGTATTCCCAAGGACCCCGCCGATGTGTCGTTGTTCACCAGCTACGTGAGGAACACGGACCAGACGACCTTCGAGAACCTGTCCAGACTACAGTACGGAGACGCAAGGTACGCCCAGAGTCTCGCCGAGTGGAATCAAGGGAGAGCAGTCGGTGAGGAGTTGGAACTCCCTCGGAAGTCGTCCGGCGCCGTGGATACCTCCTCGGAACCTTCAGCTCTTCTGAGTGATTCCATCGAGGGGCTCTGATGGGGACATTCATCGATCCCACCACTGAGGTGGCTCCCAAACTCGTACTGTCCACGCCTGGTGGCACCGAGGTGGACATATCGGGGTTCACTTCACTCAAGATGAGGCTGCAGCTCGGAGCCGCTGATGAGTTGACGATCAACATGCCGGCTCAGATACCGGACGGTTCTTGGCGATCCGACATGGGGGTCTGGCAAGTTGGAAGCACCATCCTGGTGAAGATGGGGTACGACGGACAGTTGTTTCCCATGCAGCAGTTCGAGCTGACCGGTTCCACGGTGTCGTACCCCAACGCCGGCGGTGAGTCCATGGTCGTCAGAGGGGTGTCCGATCTGGCGAGAGCTGCGAGGAATCGAGTGGCTCGCGTGTTCAGCTCCGGTGATGATCGAGGAGTGGTGACCCAGATCTGCGATGAGTACGGATGGGACAACGGTACGCCGTCCGATCCCGTGTACACGAACCGAGCTCGGTTGAAGGAGGCCGGCAAGACGGACCTCGAGCTCCTGAAGAGGATCGCCAGGGAGGCCAAGATCGGTGGACCTAGGGTCGAGTACGGAGGCAGGCTCGTGATGCCTGAACCGGACATAGGGGAGTTGAGATTCGCGAGAGGCCTTCCGAGCTCCTCATCACTGGGTGGTGGATGGAGGCGTTGCCACTCCATCAACATGAACAGGGATGGGGGCCAATCCGTCCTGAGGGTCAGAATCAAGGGATTCGATCCTGATACCAACGAGTTCGTCACCCAGGAGTTCGAGGCTGATCCGTTCGGCGGGCAACCCAGGATCACGTACGAAGGAAGGAAGTCCGGACAGCCGATCACCGAGGAGAGCTCTCAAGGGAATCTCACTCTTCAGGTGGTCGAACACCGTGGACAGGGGAGACGGGAACGCATCGATGTACTTGCGTCCGGGGTGTTCAGGACCGACAGTGATGCGGTGGAACTCGCTCGTCGTTGGTTCGAACTCAGGGAGAGGTTGTCCCGCTGGTCCACCATCGTCACTGATGGACACCCCGACCTGTTCCCGTACTCCGCGTTCGAGATCGACGGCAACATGGCGAACATGGACAAAGGGATCTGGCTCCCCATCTACAACGAACATACGATCGACAACAAAGGATGGCTCTGCTCCAGCAGGGCCGTCAGAGTCGTCGAGGAAGCGAGCATCACTCCGGCCTCCTAGTAGGCTTCTAGGGGTTACGAACAATTGGACCTATTAAAGGCTATTGGCAGTGTACTTCGTAGTTCCTAGGAGTCTCCTAGCATAACGGATTGAATATTTAGTACCCAACTGCCTTGGAGGCTGGAAATGGAAGCACTACTGAACAACATCCTCACCACCGATGTCATGGTGACCGCTCTGCTGGTTGCTGGGATCCTGGAGGCCGCCAAACAGGCGCTCAAGGCGTCCACGGCCGTGGATCTTGGCACTCCTGTCGTCAAAACGATCATGGCCATCCTGCCGATCCCATTGGGAGCTCTGATCGGACACCTGACCGTCTCCGCCGAGGCCGTGGCACCATCATGGGCCATGGGTATGGTCGCGGGCATCCTGTCGTCCCAGTTCTACAACGTGCTCTCGCCGGCCATCAAGAAGGCCACCGAACGGAGAGGTGAGTCGTGACCACCAGATCCAAGATCATCCTCGGTGTGATCGCTTTCGTCATCATCGTACTCGCGGCCGGAGGGATCGCCATGTACATCGCCGGTCGGAACGCCGGATTCGGGGCCGGGGCCCTGTCGGGCCTCCTTCTGGCCGGCGGAGCGGCCGCTCGCAAGAGGATGCAGGACTCGATCGAGGTGGAGGACGCATTGACCGAATCCGACGAAGCCACCGAGGAGCTCGCCAGGATCGGAGACACCGACGGCCTGACCGAGGAGAGCGCTGATGAAGCCTCCTCGATGACGGGTGACGAACAGGCCGACTTCATCAACGATCTCACGGGAGGTTGACATGGTCCTTCTCATGATCATGGCCGCGTTCGCTCAGGAATCCGTGTTCGTCGATGAAGGTGATACACTGCTCGTGGAGGGTCCGATGCACGCGGTTCCCAAACCAGCCATGGACATCCTCCTCGGGAAGATCATCGCCTACGACAAGTTGGTCATCAAGTTCGAGGACTACAAGGCCAAGTCCGAAAGCAACACCGCTCGTCTTCAAACAGCTCTGGAGACAGCTGCCGTTCGGATGGAGGTCGATGCTGAGACCATCAGGCAGAAGGATGTCGAGATCATCAAACTCGAGCAGAAGGTCAAGGCGTCGAAGAGGAGAGCCAACATCGCTACTGGAGTGGCTACCGGAGCGATCCTTGTGATCGCTACCGGTGTTGGCATCGCTCTCAGATGATGTCCGTGATCTGTAGGAACGTCGGAGATACCACTGATGAACCGTGGTTCTTCTCCTGCAGATCGCCGAGCATCATCGCACCTTCGTGCTGATGGTAGTAGAGGTTCACTGGGCACCCTTCACTGTCATCGGGTCTGGGTCTCGCTGGTGCGAGACCGCTCACGCGGTTGTGCCAATTCGTCCCTCTGATCCCCATGAAGCCGTGGCTCTCACCTCGTTCGATCAGCTCTCCGCAGGTCGGGATCCTATTCAACGACTTGGGCCAACGCACGTTGTTGAACTCACGACGTTGACGGAAGCACCTGCGGCCTTTGTGCAGACCCCGGTGGTACCCACCCGGGTAGTGACCGGGCATCACCCACAGACACCCGTCTGGATGCGTGGGGTCCTTCCACTCGCTGATCGATGCGTCACCTGTCATGATGCACCGATGCACCACCGGCCGATCGGCATCGTCATGGGTGATGAGGATCGCTTCGTCGCTCCATTCACCGATGATGTTGTCACGGACCATGAACAGGTTCAGATCCCACGGCTTCTCGAAGAACGGAAGGTCGTTATCGAGCCTGAAGCTCCTCAGGAGCTCGTAGAACCGACCGTCCGAGATGTTCGCGAATCCCAACATCAGAACGGGATCTCAGTGATCTCGATCCCAGCGTAACTGGTGGCGTCGTCCACCTCGGCCTCTTCGACGTTCAGTGAGGAGAGGTCCACTGCGCACTCCCCACTCGGGCACTCGAGAGCCGTCAGAACCTGCATGGGCTTGCACCGATCACGGTACAGAGAGGTTCCGGGAACACCTGTCTTCCAGGCGAGCATGTATCCGTTCTTCACGTCGTCGATCGTAGCGGATTCCACCAGGTTGATCGTCTTCGAGACCGACATGCAGCAGAAGGCCGTTACCGCGGCCTGCATCATCACGTGCTCCTCGGCAGCAACATCCATGGCGGTCTTCATCCAGGGCTTTCCGTTGTGTTCCGGGGTCTGGTAGATGTCGTGGAAGTTCGTGTCGGACCCGGAGCTGTCCTGGCGCGCGACCCCCCAGAAGAACGGAGGCTCGATGCCACTGGTGACCTCGCGGTGGTTGTACACTCCGTTGCTGGCTGCGCGGCTCATCTGGAACTTGGCGATCATCGAGATGGTGCCCGTGGGGGCGACACTCGTCACGCAGGTGTGGGTGGCGTAGCTTCCGTTGAGCACCCGGTTCACCAACTCGGACCACCTGATGGCGTGGGTCTGAGGGCCCAGGTACTTGGACGAGTTGGTCTGACGAGCATCGAAGATCGAGACCATCCTGTCGGTCGACCATCCCTGAGGTTTGACCCATCCGTCGACCATGGCCAGCTCGAACGACTTCTCCCAGCACGCCAATGATACTTCACTCATCGTGGCTGCCGCGAAGTACTCCGCGCATTTGCTTCCGTACCGGATGTGGAACCTCATGAGCGCTTCCGCCAGTCCCATGATCCCGACTCCGACCGTACGGAAGTGCTTCGAGGTCATCTCATGGATGTAGTCCACCGGAGCCTCGTTGTACTCGAGCGCGTAGGAGATGTACTCCATGGCGTCGCTCGCAGCCTTGTGGACCTCGTCCAGGTAGGCCTGGATGTACGAGCTGTCTCTGATGTCTAGCCAGTGCTGCTCCGTCTCGAGGCCTGACTCCGGCCACTCGTGATCCGCCATGTACTCCCATGGGAACTGCTCGGACGCCCTTCTGAGGTTCACGCTGATGAGGTTACACGACCCTCCGGCGGAGTTGACGTACTCGCTGCAGGGGTTCGACAGACGAGGTCCGTACACCTCACTATCCACTGGCTGGAACCTCTCGTAGGTGCCTGAGAAGACCACCCCTGGATCGGCGTGGTTCCAAGCGTTCTCGTTGATCAGGTCCCAGATCTGGCGGGCCATGATGCGGCCGGTGTACTTCTCGGTGCAGGGGATGATCACGTTTCGGTAGAACCGAGCGTAGTCCGTGTCTCTCCACTGGTTCTTGTTGGGAGTCATGTTCGCTCTCAGTCCCTCCCAAGTGGTCAGAACCACTCCGTACCTGTACGTCCCGGGAAGATCACCATCGTATCCGAGGAAGTGCTCCACCTCGGTGCCGTCGTCGGACACCTCGAACCATGAGCCGTCTTCGACCTCGGTGAGTTGGCCGTTGACATCGATCTTGGTCCACGAGGATTCACCCTCCTTGGGAGGATCACGGTCGAAGAACGCGAGCACCCACGGCAGATCCTTCTCCACCGCTTTCATGAACTCGTCGGAGCATCTGACTGACATGTTGCAGTTCTGCATCGGAAGGTCCCAATCACGGTTCGCCTCCCGAATGAGCCCGGTGCCGTAGTCGTAGACCTGCGGAACCAACTTGTGTCCTTCCGGCTTGAGGACCTTCGCTTTCATCAGAAGGTTGAGACCGAACAGGATGTCGTCCTCTCGATGACCGTGGGTGATCCCGCGATCGATGAACTCGTCTCTGGTCGGCCATTCCTTCTGGTGGACGAAGTCGGTCGTGAACAGGGAGATGACCAGGTTGGTGCACATGGTCGTGTACAGCGTCAGTTCGTCGTCACCATCGGGAAGTACGATCATGGACTTGGCGTTGGTGGGCCAGTCATCGAGCCATCCACGACACGTCGGGCGCTTGGCCAGGATGAACTCGATCACATCCGGATGCCAGATGCTCTGCTGGAGCATGAGCGCTCCGCGTGCCCTTCCTGACCCGGTGATGTACCCGGTGGTGCCCTCGATCCTCCTCGCCGGGCCTCCAAGGCACATGCTTCCCATGGCTCCTTCGGAGCAGTGCTTGATCTTGCAGCCCCGAGGACGGACCTCATCGAGCAGCAAACCGAACCCGCCACTGGCCACGTAGACATCCTCAGCGTCGCTGTCCGCTCGATGGAAGTCCTTGAGCGTATCCCCCATGCGACCGGTGAAGCACGACGATCCGTTCCTGGGGAACCTCCGATTCGCTCCGTAGTTCCACAGCTGAGGGCTCGAGGGTATCGCCGTGGCCGTCTCCATCATCTCGTAGAACTTCTGGGCCAGATGCCGCTTGAAGCTCACTGGTCCGACGGTGTCGAACGCTACAGCCGTCGAGACTCGTTCGAACACATGTTCCCACGTCTTCTCTTCATCATTCCCTGGATCGGCGTACCTGCCGAAGAAAAGGTCCTTCTCGTAGTCAGAAACGAAGTATGGCAATCGACTCAAGGTCACTCCCCTCTTTCTGGTGTTGAGCTCAGGGGTCATCTCAAGCCTGAGCTCCGTCCGTTAGACCGGAACTACTAATATAACTCGAGCGTTCAGTCCGAGTACATCGTGACGTTTGAACATGGTTCGAGCGTCTTCACAGGCGTTCGTGCGCTCAGCCCGGCCTTCCCACGACGACATTGTCGTAGTTGGTGACCTCATCCACGAGTCTTGTCATGATGGGATCGATCTGTTTGATCCTGCGAGCAAGCATCTGCGTGAACAGCCTGTACGACGCATGACCTTGGACGATCGTCCTCAGACCGAGCAGGTGCACGAGTTCGCGAACGTTGATGACGTACCTGACCGGAACCATGGCCGCCAATGGGCAGAGGTACTGGATGGTGTTGTTGCTGAACCGGGTGCTCATCGAGACCAGTCTCGAGTCCGCTCGAGCCAGAGCTTTGGTGTGGGCCATGGCCACCACGGCGAGCTCCGGGTGTCTCATCATGAGCGAGTGATCCTGAAGCAGAGGATCGCATCCGTACCCAAGGTTGGGGCTCAGAGCTCCTTCGATCTGCGTCATCATCCTGTGGCGACCCAGATCTCGGTGGATGGCCCATGGGAGCACGCAATCGAGGATGTAGACCGCCTGTTCGGCGGTACGGTCCGGTGGAAGGTGGTGTCCTCGATCCTCCGTCCACCTCTTGATGATCTCGTTGATGGGGGCGTCGCTGATCGTCTGGATGACATCCCATCGAGGACGAGCGACCACTTCGATCTTGTGCTTGAGCCTCGTGCGCTCTTGAGCCACGTAGAACTTCGGTACGATCTTCTTGTACCTGGGCGTATTCTTGAACTTCTGTTCCAGTAGAGTCGGAGCGGCGGTTCGGCACACGTCCAAGAGCATGTTGGCCTGGTCGTGGACCTCCAAAGCACGTTCATCGGAGATCCTCTTGTGGCACATCTCCACGAGTGCGGTGGCGCTGCAGGTCACCCCGAAGCTGGTCCGGATGGATGAAGGGAGCAGATCTCTGACCATGTCGAGAGCCCTCTTGGAGGTGGCTCTCTCCCAACCCTTCTCGCTCCAGATCTCGGTCGCTGGACCATCGTACGGCATGATCTTCCTGACCGCGATGGTGGCAGGCTCGATCAGCTTCTCGTACTCGTTGAGCAGTTCCGTGCAGTGAGCCTCCATCTCGTCCGTGTCATCAACGTCACCCTCATCGGTGTGGATGGCGAACCCTGCGTTCCGGAAGTCCACGTACCTGGTGGACTTGGACGTGGCCGCCAGGAGTCTGGCCGACAGCCAATCCCTCTCCGCCACGGCTGACACGCCTTCGAGAGCCCAATGGATCTGGGCATGGTCGGCGACGGACTTGTGGCCGTACCCGATGGTGGTACGTTCGTGGAACTTCCGTGCCTTCTCGGTGGTCGCGATGGAGTCGTACGGCTCGGTCAACGGGAGGTTCCCATCCTCGACCATGTTGATGAGCGTCTCCCTCATGCTGCGCGGATTGCGACTGAAGAAGGCGAACACCATGGCCACGACCTCCTCAGGGAGTCCGTACACGCAGGTCGCTGTACCGGTACTTTCAGCGTGGGAGGTGCTCAGGTGGCTGTCGACGATCTTCTCTGCCAGTTCTCGGTTCATCAGAACATGTCTCCTGGAGGCGCAGCCTCGTTGTTCTTCCGGTCGATCGCCTCCGCTCTTCTGGCCGAGACGTACGATTGGAGCTTGGTGGAACCCATCCCGGAGAGCACCAGGATGGATGATAGAAGGTCCTCCTCCTCGTCGAGCTCGAGCTTCCTGAGGATGCTCGGGATCCGATCCACGTTCGGGTCAGGACACGTTGGGATGGTGCACGGCATCTCGAGATCCATCAACACCAGGTCGAAGCACCATGCGGCTTCCTTGGCCGCGAACTCCAGGCAATCATCGTCGTCGAAATCCACGTCCACGGAAATATTGTGACCGAGTCCGTGCTCGGAGATCCATGCGTTCACCGCCTTCTTGTCCTTGGTGGCGAACGGAGCTGGAGACAGGAGTCGTCGTCCGGATCGGATGACGGCGTTCCTGGTAGTCCTGTCGAGCTGATCCCAAGCGATGTTGGCGTAATCCTCCAGCCTCGCCAGATCGATCAGATCGGGGATGCAATCGACAATCGCCTTCGCCTTCTTCTCACCGATCCCCTTGAGACCACGGATGTTGTCACCGGGATCCCCCATGAGCGCCTTGATGAACAGGTACTCGATGCCGTAGTCGATGCCCATCAGCTCGCATTGATGGGGTGAGAGGATCATACCTTCCATGGAGCGTCGAGCCAGGTGCACCCTGTGGTTGATCAGCTGCCGGTAATCGTTGTCGTCAGAGAAGATGAGCACGGTCTCCTCCAGATCCTGATCGATGATGCGTGAGAGTGTGGCCACCACATCGTCGGCCTCACAGCCATCCAGTTTGATCGTCCCGATCCCCATGGCCTCGAGAAGATCACCGATCTCTTTGATGACGACCCTGACCTCGTTGCGATCGATGACGCTGCCTCTTCCGTACTTGTACCACGGGTGACGACCACGCCTGAAGGCCCTGTTGTCATACCCGTCCCACACCACGATGATCTTCGCGTTCTTCTCGATGAGTTGGGCCAATGAGGCCAGGACCGTGACGAAGATGTAGATGGACGCTTTCACCCGATCTTCGGGAGTGTCCAGATCCCGATGGGTGGCCCAGGCCGTGACAGCCATCCCTCCACCATCGATCAGAAGCCACTTGTACGGGTCGGGTGCTTTCCCGACGATGGGCTTGTTCGGGTCCGGTGCGAACATAGCATCCGCGTTGATCATGACGACTCTCCTTCGAGTTCTGTGTGGTTCAGCTGGAGTATCTCGGCCACGGTCCTCATGACGACCAACTCCCCGGCGAGTTCCAGGTCGAAAGGGCAGTCCGACATGATGGCTTTCCGAGGGATGAGCACGATCTTGCCCTGAACCTTCGCTCTGATCGCGGAGTTGTAGATGTCCAGCAATTCCGTCTCTCCGATGGAGACGTACTCTTGAAGGCGTAGTGACTGCTTACGTCGTTCGAGAGCTCGTTGATAGAGGATGTCCCTCTTCTTGGCTCGAGCTTCGGCCTTCGGCCCGAGTTTCGGTTGAGATTCGATCTTGGTGGACAACTTCTTCTTGGTCTTGTCGTTCATCAGAACGGATCCTCCTGGCTGATGTCAGCTTCCACCGGTTCGGAGTGGTCACCTCCCATCATGGAGATGAGATCATCCTCACTGATGATCGGTACACCGAGCTCCTTGGCTCTTCGGATCTTGGTGGTCGTGGAGTCCGGAGAGTTGCACACCAGGTAGTCCAACTTGCCGCTGACGGAGGACTTGGCCACACCTCCAGCCCGTCGGATCCTGGCCTCCATCTCGGTCCGTCCACATGACCTCAGCGAGAGTGTGATGCAGAACGACTTCCCGCTCAGTTGATCTCCTACGACCTTGATGTCGACGCATTCGATCAGAGGTTGTATGACATCATCCCAACGGGTGTCGACGTACGCCGCGATCTTGTCGGCTCTTCCAGGCCCGACGCCGTGCACTTCGGCGAGGTCATGACGTGACGCCGACCTCAGATCATCAGGATCCGGGAACGCCCTCGACACATCCTCCATCACACTCCCAGCGCACCCCGGAATGCCGATCGCTCCCAGAAGCTCTCCCCACGTCATGGAGCGGTGTTGGACGATGTTGGCGAAGACCTTCCTGGCGACCGCTTCACCCACGGTCGAGACGCCGTTGCCGCACATGGCCAAGATCGCCGGATCCATGGTGTACAGATCGCCTGGAGTGTACGCCATCCCATGGGTCACCATGGTGGTCGCCATGGCCGGTCCTACGCCTTCGATCCCGATGCTCCGACAGAACTTGACCAGGAGACCCGCCGAGGTTCCCGAGCACTCCCCTGGATCAGCCGTACATCGACGAATGGAACCTTCGGCGAGTACCGGACTTCCACACGATGGGCACTCCTCACCTGGTTGCCATGGAGTTCTGGATGGACTGATCACACGTTCGATGTGTGGGATGACCTCGCCTCTTCGTGACACCAGGATCCTGGCCCCGACCCCCAACCCCTCCAGGCGGGATTCCATCAGCACGGCGTTGTGACCAGTCGCTCTGGTCACGGTGGCTCCGGCGAGCTCCACCGGAAGGAACTCCACCACCGGGGCTACCACTCCGGTACGACCCAGCTGTTCCACCACGTTGGTGACCGCTGTGACCGCTGACTCCGGGGAGAACTTGAGTTTGACGACGGTTCCGGAGTCGTCGGCGTACACCACACCGTCCATCTGGAACCGGTAGTCGGACCGTTTACCCTCCAGGACCTTCAGCCGCCTCCACGCATCGGCTGGAGTCACGTGATCGTCCATATCGACCGGTTGAAATTCACCGGAGGCTCTCCTCAGATTCACCATCGACTGACGCGGACCGAACCTGTCGGACGATACACGGAAAGGCCTGAACATCAGGTACTGCATCAGATGGGAATTCCCTCGCCCTCTGACCATGGATACCGCGGATCGAGGGGACTTGTACGGCTTCTTCCGTTCCTGAAGCCTCATCTCGTTGATCACGTTGAGGTTGTTCCATGACACCACGATCTCTCCGAACACCGAGAAATGACCGTCGTAGTGCTCTTCGCCGATCCATCTGGACAGCCAAGAGTCATCCAACTCCGACGGTACCCCGCAGATCCTCCTGGCGTTCGCGTAGACATCCTCCCCTCGTGTGCCGTCACCACGTAGTACGCAGTTGATCAGAACACCATCCTTGTACACCATCTCAACGGATAGACCGTCGTACTTGATGGACACGGTTCCGGCCATGAACCTCTGACTGTCGACGAGTTCGGTCCATTCGTCGCCGTTCCTCGCGCACAGGTCGATCCCGGTCATGGATTCCGAATGCTGCCGGATCGGCCACTCCGAGCCCTTGGATGGAGGAGTGAGCGTGGAGACCTCGACCCCCAAGCCGATGAGGTAGTCCCTGATGCTGTCGTACTCGTCGTCCTCCAGCTCCGATTCGCCGGCATCGTAGTACGACCTGTTGGCTTCGATCAACTTCTCGACGAGATCTTGAACGCCTCGATGCATCAACGTCTCCATTGCTGATGCACCCATACTAACCCTTCTAGAGGGCTACGAACATGGCCTCAGTGCGTCGTTGATCGCGAGATCTCGCCCGAAGCCCTCCTTCTCGTCAGTTCGTTGTACCTGGCCGGATCCCTCACATCACGCATCCACCGATTGATGTACGCCCACGCCATCCACAACGACATCAACATGTCCTTGTACTTCGAACGCCCTGAATGCTTGAGCTCGTACACAAGTTCATCCGCATGTTCTCGTTGGGCCGTGGAACCGCCAGCCCTGATGATGAACCTGCCCGCCTCGAACGCGGAAGCCATGCCTGGGATCCCCTCCTCGAGATCGTTCTTCTCAGCACCTGTCTGATGATCGATCAGCGGGATACTGCCCCAGTGCTCCTCGATGCCGTACTGGAACAGCACACCAGCGGAGTTGCGTTCGATGATCATCCCGGTCTGGGCTCTGGTCTCGATGCCTCCGCTGGGTTTGACATCTCTCGACCACGTGTCGTACATCCATTTCCTGTACGCGGCGTTGCTGTTGAGACCTCGATCTCGGTCCAGCCAGAACACGTCGAACATGTCGTCCCACGTCAGCCCGAGCCCCACTCCGGCCATCCACGCCGTCATCTGCTCCTTGCCCTTCTGGCGAGCCCACGCCGGGTCCCATGCCTGAACGATGACCTGGTACGGTCCGGTATCATGGTGGTTCCCAGGGTAGAAGCCGTACTTCTTGTCGGCCATGGCAGCGACCCTGACGGCTTCTTCGCCTGTGAGGGTGCACTGGATCGCGCTCCACGGAATGATACGACGCATGTTGGATTCCACGGGCGCAAGATCGTCTCTGTACGCCTTATCGATCCACTCCTTCTGAAACCATGAGGTGGAATCGTCATGCGGACTCTGATCGTACTCCGACTGCCACGCCCAGTGTCCGATCCTGTTTCGGATGGTGTTCAGTGCTGGCACCGTGAACCGGGATCCCCAGTACGAGCTGGGTTGATCGGCCCGTGTCCTGGTGCTGCACACCGGGCAGTCCATGGGACCCACGTTCTTGGCTGGCATCCCACACTTGTTGCATCCGGGACGGTCTCGGATGGCTTTGAACACCCTTCGAGCGAACGTATGACCTCGATGCTTGGTCATCACCTGCCAGAGGAGCGCCATCTCACCGATGACCGTCCCGTGGAACATGTACACAGCGTTGGGATGGCACGCAGGAACGACTCGGTGATCCCACCACTCGTAGAGTTTGCTGGCCTGTTCTCCGGTGGTCAAGAACTTCTCATCGTCACTATCATCCGAGATGACGGCGTCGGGGCGGTAGTGGCGGTTCTTCACACCGCGCATCGACTGCATGGCACCCTTGCCGATGACTCGACCTTCGTTGGGCAGGATGAACTCCGACTTGGTCCACGTCCGATTGTCCTGTCTCGATGCCTTCTGCTCACCGAAGTCCGATATGATCCTGGTGTTGGTCTCGAGCTCCGTCTTGATCTCGTTGCAACGCTCGGTGACCTGGTCGACCGTGTTGGACGTGATGAGGAGACACCTGGACCTCTTTGTCAGGATGAGCCACGTGCCCACGATCTCGCACAGCCACGTGCTTTTGGCGCCACCACGAGGCATGGCGGTCACCATCCCATCGGCGTAATGGCTCCCGTCGCCGATGATCAGCGAATTGTCCAGGAGTCTCTTGACCTGTTCGATCAGGAAGTAGTGCACGTGAGAACTGGCGATGGGGCGTTCGTTCATCACCCACGGACCCAATTCCTCGCACGTGGGGCACTTGATCATGGTACGGTGAGGAATGTCATTCCCACAGTGAGGGCACTGAGGATCCGTTGAGACGAACTTGTGTCTCATGTACCTCTGGCCGAACACCCACGGATTGTCCACGGCCTGGAGTCTCTGAACCAGGTCGGACGCCTGATCCAACGACTCCACCTGGGAGTCCGTCAACTTGTTCGCTTCGGCCAGATCCCTCAGTTCGCCAAGGAACTTGGTCACATCGGCCGCACGTTCCAGATTCAACGCATGAGCGAGTTCCTCGAGAGCCTTCTTGCGAAGTCTCGAGTCCCCTCCACGGTCGAATCCATCGATCATGTGTTCACGTTGTTGGCGACCTGGTTCCCGGTGCCACTGTCCACTACCCCGCCGCTGTCCACGATGTTACCGACCGCAGCGGTATCGGATGAGGTGGCCGAAAGGGTGAGGGAGAACCATTCGTTCGCGAGTAGACTGGCGCTGACCGAGTTGATCGTGGCGGCTTGAGCGATCCTGGTACCTGTGACGATGAGGTCCGCGTCGGCGGTGGTGACGGAGAATGTTCCGATGATCTCGGATCCCATGATGGTCACGTCGTCGCATCCGCTGTTCAGAGCGACCGTTCCGGCTCCAGCGTTCCCGATCTCGGTTCCGATGATCCACAGACTGGCTGAGTTGACGATGGTCGTGTCGTCCGTGTCGAACCGACACGCCGTGATGTACGTGTCACTCGGATCCTGGATCTGAAGCTGCTTGCCGTTGGCCTTCAGCTCGCATCCGGTGAACCACGTGTTGGTCACATCCACGATGAGTTCATCGTCCGCTGTGAACGAGCACCCAGTCACCATCGAGCCTTGCATCAGGAGGGTGAGATCGTTGGCCGATCCGGAGGGTTCGGTGAACTTGCTCGCAACGATCAGAGCGCTGTTCCATCCTCCGACCCCGGTGGACAGGGAGCCTGAGTTGTTGGCAACCCAGATGTTGGACGTGCTGTCGATGAGGGTGTCCACATCCAGGAATTGGTTGCCCGTGTAGATGTTGACGGTGCCACCTTCCTCCTGGACCCCTCTGTCGACCACCGCCGCGTTGCCACCAACCACGATGTTGTTTGAGATCGTGTTGACGAACGACTGGCTGCCACCGATGCCGGCGAAGTTCCATGCACGAGCTTCGCTGGTCACCAGGGTGGTGTCCACGAAGTTGCAGTTGTACTGAGCGCTGTCGTACTGGGAGGTGCTCGAGTCGTCGAACGCCACGGACACGGTTCCGTTGAGCTCAACGAAGTTTCCTGAGACGACGTAGCTCGCTCGGCCGTTGGCTCCGGAGGAGTCGCCACTCAGTTCTGTTGCACTTCCGCTCGCTTGGATGACATTGTTACTGACGTTGATCTGCAGGGTCCTGACCGACACCACGGCCCGATCGACATTCATCACCATGTTGGATGAGACGATGGCGCCCTTGAGGTACTGACTGAGGTACCCGCCGATGGTCACTCCGTCCATGCTGGCCACGTTGGTGCCGTCCACGATGTTGTGATCGAACATGACCCCGCTGAAATCGGTACCATCCAGCTGGGAGGAGATGGCCACCACCGATGTGGCGATGACGGATTCCGACTTGAAGTGGTTGTGATCGATCATCACTCTGTTCGTGTTGCCAGCTCCACCGGTTCCGAGGGCCAGGGTCTCGGCTCTACTGGAGTTCGAACCGATGAACCATTGGTTGTGATCGATGAACGAGTCCGCCAGTCTGTACGCCTCAGCCATGGGACCGTTCATCCCTTCACCACGGTTGCCTTGGAAGTGCCATTCGCTCGAACCGGAACCCGCGATGGAATTGTCGATAAATCCACCGGCGAAACTGCCGATGATCGCCCCCACCTCGTTGTTCGCGTTGAAGTAGCAGTCCCTGACTCTGAGACCCTTGATGCCTCCGTCGCTCTGTTCGTTCATGATCACGGCGGAGTGGGTGTAGATCGCGCATTCGGTCATGGATAGGTTGCTGATGAGTGCGTCGTCGCAACGGATGACGTACGCCAACCTTCCGCTGGCCCCACCCTGTGAAGCGAGGGCTCCATTTCCGTCGACAGTGCATTGGTGGAACGAGATGCCATCGGCGCCTTGGGAGCTCGCCCCTGTCACCTTGAGGATGCACGCGTCAGGTGAGGTGTTGGCACCGTCCGTGTACCTGAACTCCAGGTTCTCGAACCTCCATCCCCTCATGGCGACGTTCGTATCGTTGACTTCGAACAGTGGACCGTTGAACGCCCAGATGATGCGTCCACCGGGTCGGCTGTTCAGAAGTCCGCTGGACTGCTGCAGGATGGGGTGATGTCGACCCTTGATGGTGATGTTCGTCAGGTCGTAGATGGACGGATTGTCCAGGGTGGCCGTGATGGTCACATCGCCTCGGATCTCGAACTCGATTCCGACTTCCGTGGACGAACTCTCCTGGTCGGACTGGAACGCCGCGGCGTACGCCAGAGCCTCTTCGAGATCTCCGAACATCGCGAAGTGGGTGGACTCCCCACTGACGGTGAGCTCCGCCAAGATATCGAGTTGTCTGGCTGACCTGGCGATGAACTTCTGCGTGGACGTGATGAACTGACCACCACCATCGGTGTCGCATTGAAGCAGAGGTATGTGGTTGTCGTTGAAGATGGCGATGGCCGAGTCCGCGATCTTGTAGTCGGAGTCCGCCGTGTCGTAGTACACGTAGTGGCGGTTGTTGGACGACAACGGTACCAAGTTGTTGAAGATGGGTGTATCCTTGACCACACCGTTGGCGAACACCTCACCGGTGGAGGTCACGTCGATGTCCGTGGCGGCTACCGTCACGGTCGGTCGGGTGATCCATCCTCGGTAGTGGAGTTCATCCGGAACCTCCATGGCCTGTGCCACGGCCTCCGACACGCTGAGGAACACGATCTGACCTGATGTGTCGATCGTCTCTCCGCCGATCGCCGAGTCGGTCGTACCCACATGGATGTACTTCGGATCGGCGTCGAAATCCGTAGTGGTGATCAACGGACCGAGGATGGCGACCTTGTAGTGTGCTGGCGTGGTGGAAGCGATCGACTGACCGAGCTTCCCGTCTCCGAAACCGTTGAGCTCGATCTTGAGGTACGCTCCTGCGGAATCCTGAACCAACTTCGCGTTGTAGGCGATCGCCACGTCGGGGTCGTCGCTCTGCACCGTCACGCCTGTCACGTCCGTGTCCAGCCAGACGACGCAGTCGTACGAGTAGTTGACGTCCTCCCTGTTGGCGACATCCAGGTTCCACAGCTGGATCCCGAGGGTGTTCAGAACGGTCGCGTTGAATCTGAGTTCCAAGTACGCACCGACATCCACCACCGAGCTGGGATTGAGTGCCACTCCCACGGCGTTGACGGCCCTGGAGTAGCCTCGTCCTCCATCCTTGCCGTTTCCCACAGACACTGGGAACTCAACCTCACTGAGGTAGACTCTGTACGTGGTGCCGTCGGCGTTCTCGAAGGGCAGGAGCTCGTACCACACCGGGTCGTGAAGTACGATGGTCCTCACGCCCTCGGTGACCGTCCTCTGGGTGCCGGAGTTGCCCGCCTCCTTGATGATGTACCCCTCACCATTCTGGCACGGAAGATCACCGGTGACGTTCAGACGACGATTGTTGATACTCGCGCCGGACGCGGTCAGTCCCAGACCGGAGAACGTGGGATCGACCACACCTTCGCCGATGATCCGCCCGGCTGAATCTCGGATCTCATTGATCGCTGCGTCGAAGATGTCGGTCTCGAACACATCGGAACCGATGATCTGCTTCGAGAAGAAGTCCGCATGGATGATGCCACTGCTCATTACTTGGCCTCGATGATGACGATGTTCGTATTCTTGTCGTAGGTCGGATCCAACGTGGGCAGTTCGAACGTGACCAGGTTGATCTCATCCCCTGCGTCGAACGTGATGGCGCCGTCGGACACGGACACATCCAGGTTGGACCTCGATGGAACCGCGTTCCACACCAGGGCGAACAGGAGTGCGACCGGGATGGTCCCTCCAAATTCCCATCGGAACTCCTCATCTTCATCACGAGAGTGTGGCTTGAAGAAGTTCCGCACGATCTGGTCGATCTGGTCTCGAATACCCGACGGATTGGGGACCGTGATGGTGATGGTGGGGATCAGATCCTTCTCGATGAAGGACGACATGATCGCTTCGGTGTTGTTCACGCCTCTGCCGCCGACCCGCCTGGTGCCGACCTCCTCACCGTTCAGCCAGATAGCTGCTTCGTCCAGATCGCTGGATTGGACCTCCCCACGGTCATTGGTCTCGGGTCCCACCACGACCATCCGGTACTGTCTGTCACCAGCACCTTCGGTGGTGAACAGCGCTCGAGTGAAAGGCGATCTTCCATCACTCGTGGTGAAGAACGCTCTGTTCGGTGTCACGGTGGTGAGCGCTGTGATGATCTCCTGTTCGGACACGACGCTGTCCGTACGAAGACTCAGCTGAGGGAGCACCGAGGCTCGGAACCTCAGGGCCGATTCGCGATCCGACACCTCGGGAGGCTCGTACCCAGCCGTGCCATCGAACAGCGACCATCCGTCCACGAGGGACAACCCTCCGATGGACCTGACTTCGGACAGAGGGTCGAGATCACCGGGTTGGGAGCTCTCGGTCCTCAGGGTGATCTTCACGGAATCGCCTTGAGGGGGCTTCTCCGCGATGGTTCCGTTGCCGAACATGACGCCCCATCCAGCGTCCGGATCCTCGATGAACACAGCGTGCTTGGAAGTGGAGCCTGACTCGCTCATGTCGGGTACGATCTCCCAATCGGTATCCGTCCCGACGATGATGGTGATGGCCGGATCGTTGATGGGTTCGAAGATGGGGTCGCTTTGACTGGACAGGAACTGGTAGTCGGTCCCGTCGGCTGAACCGATGGTCACCTGCCTGAGGTACCCCTGGCTGATGGCGCCCACGACGTAGAGGTCCGCATCGTCGGACACGAAATCCACCTCCGTTTGGACGGTATCCGTTCCCGTGATCAGACCGGTCTTCACTCTCCGGGCTCTCACACGGTACGAGTCGTCGGAGGATCTGGCCCATACGGAGGCCGTGTTGAACGCGTTGGCGATCGGCCACGACACCACGGCTCTTCCAGTCGTTCTGAATCCTCCGGTGGGATCCGTCACTCCGGTGAGTGGCCTCCATTCGGCGTAGATCTCGTAGTCAGCGGTGCTGATGCTCGGGGACGCCTGACCCAGGAACGACGTTCTGACCTTGGTGATCCCGTCATCGAGGAACACGTCCACGGTTTCGGTGATGGACGACGGCTTGTGAGTGACGACGATCGACAGACCGACCGGAAGAGCCGTTCCGATGCCCAGGTACGACGTGACATCGAACAGTAGCGTGGTGCCCTCGTTGGTCACCGAGTCCGAACGCCCGGATTCCGAGTTCAGGAATTCCCAGCTGATCTCGTCATCACCGGTCGATATAACGGTGGATACATCGAGCACGACCCCATCGAACGCCAGCAGATCGTACTTGATCACGAGAGCGTCGTTCACCTCCATCGAGAACGACGCCTGAGGACCACCTACGGGCCCCAACGACGTTTCCGTCCCCGCCGAATCATCGTAGAAGAACGCCTCGAACCCGAGTGTTGATGGAGCGACCAGCGCCTTATCCACGCTGAACATTGGGTCGATGGAGTCGACCGGGGCGATCCTTTGGTTGGCTTCCACGATGACCTGGTCTGCCACCAGGGAGTCCGGATCCTTCACCCTGGCGTAGATGGGTCCTTGGGCAGGGATGATGGGCAGAAGGGGCCTGTTGACCACCGGAAGAAGCGCCAGGAGAGCCCTTCTGGAGGTGGCTTCCTTGGGGGTCAACTGCTTCAATCCGTGGTTCATCCTTCCGAAAGCGTGCTGTCCCATCGAGGACATGAGAACCAGGAGCTGGATGTACGGATCGACCAGATCGCGAGCCGTATGCTCGGGGAAATGCTGGGTCTTCAGGTCCAGCACCCGCTCGAAGATCGCGTCGAAATCGATGCTGTTGCCTGGAGGCCATCTGACGTCGCTCGGTACTTCAGCCATTGATCGTGACCTCCTTCTCCGTTCTCGTTTCTCTGTCGAGGAAGATGATGGTGAACGTGGCGTCACCCTCCTCGTTGTTGGTTCCTGACACCTGAACCACTTCGATCACGCGTTGGAGTCTCTCGAGAGCCGTTCTGATGCGAGCGATGGCGCTTGAGAGGGGTGAGAACGTCTGATCCTTCAGGGCGAGCAGATCGTCGTTGAACGGTTGGGCCGTGTGGTCCCTCAGGGTCTGGATGACCAGGATGACCGTGGCGTCGGCCCCTTTGACGTAGGGTATTCTACCGTTCTCGGGGATGGGTGGCCATTTCATGGTTGTCGCCATCTGTCAATCCAGCGGGCAGGTGAGGTCGATGGAGATCGTCGGGATCTGCGGGATCGGTGGCAATCCGAACGAAGGAAGTGACGGCACTGGGATCGAGATGGATGGCACCGTGCAATCCGGAAGTGGGCACGCCAGAGCCGCATCCAATGAAACCACTGGGATCTGTGGGATCGGCGGCAATCCGACCGAAGGAACACCCGGGATGGGGATCGAGATAGAAGGAACGGTGCAATCCGGAAGTGGGCACGCCAGGGCTACATCCAACGAGATCGTTGGGATCTGAGGAACAGGCGGCAATCCGACCACTGGAAGACTCGGGATAGGGATGGCTGGAATCGCGCAGTTCGACATCAGTCCCCCGAGATCCTGGTGGAGAGGTACGGAGCTCCGGCACTCAATGACGTGGCGATCTTGGCGATCATGTTCGTAGCGTTGGTAGCCACGTACGGGCTCATGCTCGGGATGGCGGCCCCCGCCGCCACCACATCGGCAGCCAGCAGTGCGAGATCGGCGAGGAAGGTCAACGACAGGATGTACCCGTGGATGGGTGGGATGACGCCTCCTCCCATCTCGATGGTTCCACCGTTGATCTGGACCGCGGATCCGGACAGGGCCGCCACGTCTCCGGACCTCAATGAGAGGTTGGCCACACCACCTTGGTGGGTCAGACTCACCCCGTTGTCGGAATCCAGAATCAGAGCGTCCCCGGAGGCGTTGATCGCGACGAATTGCGTCTCGGTCATCGCCAATGTCGTACCATCCGCGGTCTGCATCCTGATGGTGTCGTCAGGGTTGATGTTGATGTAGTTCGATGGAGCCTCGGAATCGGAAGCCACTTGCGCGAAGAACCCATCCGTATCGTCGATCCAGATCCGATGCCGACCATCACCGGATCTGGCTCCGGCTCTGGTTCCAGGGTTGTCTGAGATGAACGCGTCAGCTTGACCGGTGCCGATCCATCTGAAGCTCTGATTGCCCAGCCTGATGACGATCACTCTGGAATCACCACCGTCAGGATTGTCCACGGACGGTATGGACTGCCACCCTCCGGCGGTCCATCCTGGAAAGAGAGGCGGGATCGAGATGGGGAGCTCGACATCTTCGAACAGCTCAGGGATCTGGACTTTGATGTGTCCAGGCAGCGAGGCATCGGGAGCGGCGTCGGTGACGATCGCCTCGTACAGCTGGATCTCCGGCATACCTTGAAGGTACCACACCCGCCATCCCAGGTCCATAAACCCGAGGTGGCGGGTGTTCGATGAGCTCCGCGTCAGTCAGCGGACGGTTCTTCATCCTGGCCCGAATCCTGGGATGAAGAACCCTTCTTGGACTCCTCGGCCGTCTCGTTCTCGAGGTCTCCAGGGTTGGTACCGGGGTCGATCACTTCGGTCTCCCCCAGTTCCGCGTTTCCCGATTCCTCGCTCACCTCGTCCTCGAGGCCTTCGGTCCTGGTCCCACCGAACTTCTCGTGGTTGTAGTCGTTCTTCACGGCGTACGCCAAGGTGACGCCGAGGACTCCCTTGCGGTTCTTGGTGGCGTTGGCCAGTCCCTCGAACGGCCAACCACGCATGCCGGCGTGGTACTTCATGCGGTTCGTGGGTGTGTCCTTCAAGTACTGCTCGAACGTGGCTGAGTAGAAGTGCTTCTCCTTTTCCCCGTCCGGACCCACGTCGCCGAATTCAGGCTTGTCGGCGGCGGTCTGCTTCATGATCACCCCCTTGGAGGGGTTCCGCTTGACGTTCCTTCCGGTGACCTCCTTCCAGGCGTACTCGACGGCCGCGGCGATCTCCTCCTCGGTAGGACACACCAATCCGTTGGAACGGAAGTGGGTTTCGAACGTCTCGTACGGGATGGTGGGTACGACCCTTCGAGCGATCAGACCACCACTGTTTACGGCTTGAGCCACGATCGACTTCACCGATTCGACGAGATCAGTGGCGGAATGGCCGTGCTTCTGCCATCCGACGGGCCACGTTTCGAGGACATCGTCCTTCATCACGGTGACGTTGTCGTACTGCGGGACGTACTTGACCCATCGACGAGCTTCCCCGCTCGGATCTGGGCGCCAACCCGGGCCAGGTCGACTTCCAGACCTCGACTTCTTGGTCAACTGACCGACGACGATCTGTACCTCACACCTGTCGGGCTCCGTACGGACCACCTTGGTGATCTTGCAGACCCTGTTGTTGTGGATGATGCACTCCATTGGCGGACTCCCTATCTGATGGCTTCTATCACGTACTCCGGCATGTAGCCGGACTTGATCACTCTGTCGAACCCCGAATCGAGGAGGTAGGTGGTTCCTCGGTCGTTCATGGATCGGACCACCCGCCCGAACCCCTGGACCACCTGCTGGGCCGTCTTCCAGGCGTACCACTCCCTCGCCCATCTCTTCGCGTTCCCTTCGGTCCTGGACATCATCCGTTCCACAACCGGATCCTTCATGTGAGGCCATGGGACCTTGCACATGGCTTGCCACCTGCAGGCGTCGCCTTTCCCGTCCAGACCTTCCATCATGGATGGACCGACCAGGATGGCCGCCGGTCCGAGTCCTCCGGACAGGAACAGAGCGATGGTGGAATCTCGATCCGACCCTCGGGGAAGCCTCACCACCGGCCTGTCCAGTCGGTCGGCCAGTTCCACGACGACCTCTTCAGCCAGGTAGTGACTGACCGTGTGGATCATACCGGGTTCCGAACGATGCTTGTTGGCGATCTCGGCCAACTTCTTGATCATCTTCGGCATCGTCCGGTCCTTGTTCCTGTAGGACATGGAACCCACGTACCTCTTGAGGACCGGACGGTTCTCGACGGGGAACGCCGAGGAGATCTCGATGTACTCCGCGTCCGACTCATCCAGACCCATCTCGGCCATCATGAGCTTCTTGTTCAGAGCGGTGGCGGTCACGATCAGGATCTTCTCACCCAGGCCGGTCAGCGAATCCGTCATCGGAGCTATTCGCAATGGTATGATAGACCACCATCCGTCCTTTCTCCACTTGTTCGGTTCGTTCCATCTCGTCGACCATGGGACCGTACCCGTGGAGAGTAGGGTCCTCTTCGCGAATCCCTCGAACGAGTGTGCGTCCGAATCTTCGTACATCTTTTGGAGCTCCGACCTGGTGAGAGCACCGAAAGCCTTCCTGTACTTCAGGAGACTGGAGAGGACGTTGCGCATGTTCTCGGTGACACCTCGAGGGATCTCCTCCAGATCCATGCAGTGCCATCTGAACCAGGGAAGGAAGTGGTTCAGATTCCTGGGTGGTGATTCACCGATGAACGACTGCAGGTCCTCAGGCTCGATCTCGCACGAGAGGAAGCTCCGGATCCAGTGGACCGCCGTGTGACCTTCATCCAGACAGAGCAGACTTCGACGACCGAAGTGGTTGCCGAGCCTCGCCTGAGCGAGAAGACTCATGTAGTTGTGCACGACCGTCGGGGAGTTGACCGCGTTGTCGAGCGCGGTGTAGTACGGGCACTTGCCCACATTGCAATCCGAATGACCCTCCCTGACCTTCGGATCGATGGAGCATGGAGCGTTGGCGGCCGACACCCCATGGATGATCAGACAGTCGTACGACCCGCGGCCCTTCATCACACGGAGGCGTTCCCAGTTCTTCATCTGATCTTGCAGCGATCGTTGTGGTGTGACGATGTACGAATTGCCGTTCATCTTCTCAGCCGTCCATCGGCACAATGCCAGCTGGATGATGCTCTTCCCGATCCCGGTGGGAGCCTCGAGGATGACGGTCCTCTTGCCATCCCCGTACATGGCCTTCCAGATCCTGTTCAGCGAGTCGATCTGCTGAGGACGCAGGGTCACTTCGGGCGCGTATTCAGTCCAGTCAGGCATGTTCATCAGGTCACTTCCACAGCACGAGGGCCATCGGGCCCACCGTCCACCCACCGGTTCCACGCCTTCATGGTGCACGAACGCTCCTTGGGCTTCTTGGCGTTGGCGTTCTTCCACCAGACGGTGTCGAACGTCGCGCCGGTCACCAAGCGGACCACGTTGCCTTTCTTCATCTTCATGCCTTTGAATGGTGAACGTCTCATGTCCTCTCCTCCAGCTTGCGTTGCAGTACTCTATCGATGATGGGCTCGAGGTCCACACCGGTCTGGCCGGCACGGTTAACGAGGTACTCCCAATGTTGCTCAGGCCGTCCCTCGAGCACTCGGTCCAGATCGTAGCTCGGGACCCCGACCTCACGCATGACCTCCATGACCGCGTCCTCACCCAGCAGACGCATCAGGTAGTTGCCCACCTCGTTCTTTACCAGGTTGGTGCGAGCAGTCTTGAGCTTCTCGTCGACCACTTCATCTGGTGGTCGAACCTTACGACAACCGTTGGCCTCGAGATGTCGCTCAACCCACTCCATGAACTGGCGAGGAGGCATAGCGTTCAGCTCGACCCGTCGACCTTGAGGCTTGTCCGCCCACGAGGGGTACTCCAGACCTCTGAACATCTCGGGCATGAAGGCATCGTACGCCGCGGGCTCCATCAGAGGTCTTTCCGTTCCATCGGGATTCTTCAGCTTCAGTCGGCGCATGGTCTTGTTGACCATCGACCAGTTGGTCTTCTTGATGTCGTACGGTTCGTCCTGCAGACCCATCTCGGTGGCTTCCTCGATGGTGAGTCCCACGTCGATGACCTGGATGTCGACGTTGTCACCGAATCTGGGCAGGTTGGTCGCCAGATCGTAACCGATCATGTATCCAGCAGGATCGGCGTCGTGCAGACACACGACTTTGACCATGTCACCCAGAAGCTTCTTGTACTTCTGGATCACCTCACGGATGGCTTCCACCGCGAATCCCTTGGAGCCGATGATGATGGCATCCCATCGCTTGTGGATCTTCATCGACTTCATCAGTGACGCGAGGTTCTCCTTCTCGACGAAGATGATGGTGTGACCCTCCCACTTCTTGACCTTGAACGCAGCCACGTCCGCGGTGCCGAGACGCAGAGTACGACCCGAGTGAGGCTCGTACAGCGTGCCTCGTGGGTCCCTCAAACAGAGCAGCCGTCCGGCCACGTTGCGCTCGTACTCGTCGACGTAGGTGCAGAACGTGCCGTAGTGCAGAACCCGGTCGTCGCGGACGTACCACTCCTTCCGGAACGCGTAGTAGAACTGACGGATGAGGATGGGATACTTCTCGTTCTCCGTGGCCTCCGCGTAGACGCTCGGGATGAGCTTGAACATGTCCTCACGGATGGTGTCCCGCTTCGGGCGGTTGCCCATCTTCCGCCTGGCCTCGCCATGCCGCTGCTTGCGGACCTGGAAGGTCACGCGCTCGAAGCACTCGGCGAGCGGCTCCGCCAGCCACGACGTGTCGAACTGCTGCTTGCCGTATCCACTGTACCCGGGACTGGGGCAGGTGACGTGCACGACGACCGCACAGGGCGTCTTGCCATGGTCGATCTGGTACGCCCGACACAGGCCGCCGAGAGCCGTCTTGCGCAGGGTACGCCACTGGCCGCGGACCTTCTCGCGGAACTTGATGTCCTTGAACTCGGGACTGCCGTACAGTACGGTCCGGTTCATGGCCAGTACGGGCTCCGGGGCGGCACGTCGGGTCTTCGGCGGCATCTGCACCAGGCAGACCTCCACCAGGTACGGTACGTTGGTCGAACCCTGACCGAACGTACCCGTCATGGAGTGGTACTCGACGCCGGCCTCCAGGTCCGCGCCCATCTCGGCCTCGAGGAACAGGCCCAGGCGGTCGGCGCCGACAGGAGCGAACTTCGGGTTGTCAGCCCTCTTGTGGTTCGTGTCGGCGGTCAGGTCGGACACCAACTGCTGGACCTTCGCCCGCATGAACGCATTGCCGCGGGTGGACCAGGACTCGATGGGCTGGTCGGGCGCGTTGGCGCTGGCCACTCCGAGACGAAACGCGAACTCGGTGGACCACTTCCGGATGCTGGTCTCGGGCCTGGCGCGTACGTCCGCCGCGAATCGCTCGATGAGCTCGTCCTCGGTGAACCAGGTCGACGATCCACACTGCGGGTTGCCGGACAGGCAGGGCCTGGCCCCGTTGATCGACGGCAGGTTCCACCGCGTGCCCAGGTGGTTGACCATGAACGTGATGTGCGGGTTCATCCACGCGAACTGCTTGATGGTGGCCAGCACGGTGTCCAGATCGCTGCCCCGGGACTTCCACGGAAGACTCGGTATGGGAACACGGATGCTCGACGGCTCGTGGCGCTCGGAGATGACCACGCGTTCGATGTCCACCTCCTGAAGCACCTTGTTGAGGCGGACCTCGAGCGAGAGGGATGGGCCACACGGACGACGGACTTCTATGTAACCGTCCCCGAGCCAGGCGGAGGCGATGCCAACGAGAGTCATGATGGCGTTGCCCTGGGCACCCCGGGTCGGCAGCTTGTGGTGCCTGTTCGACCCGCCGAACCGGTCGAAGTCGAGGATGTTGTCGAGCACCCAGTCGGCGATGCCGGGACCGTTCTCACCCACCTGGATGTAGTCCTCGGTCACGACGACTCGGACGATCGGGTTGAGCGTGTCGTGCTCCTCGAGGACCGCCACCGCGTTGTCGAGGAGCTCCTTGACCACGTACACCGGCCAACGGCCCTGGGGGACGCCACACAGTTTGACGAGCTCGCTGGGCTGGAAGTTGGACCAGGTCCTCGAATCCGAATGGAAGGTTCTACCTGCCAATGTGGTCTCCTTGGATCATCATTCCGTAGGGGTAGGAGGCTCCAGGTGCCATCGAAGCTCCTTTCATGGGGTGGTATGGGTGATGGAGGCCTGAGCTCCAGAAGGGGTCATTTCTCCCACGTACGAGGATCGGTATCCGGTGCCTCGGGCAGTCGACCATTCTGACTGAGCGAGAGGTAGTGTGGACCATGACGATCGCTGATGGAAGCCTCCGGAAATGCTTCCCTGAGCTCCTCGGTCAGCTTGGTCTTGGAGATGTCTGGGTTCTTCGAGATGATCCACGCCGCGAAGATCTTCTGGGTCATCTTCTTCCGGACCGCAGCGGTGGGTTTGGCCTTCGCCGGAGTTCTCTCGAGAGCGACCTTCTTGCCGATGGCGATCTCACCCTGGTGCTTGTACGACCAGAGCACGATCATGTTGTTCTCGATCCGCTTGAACGCGACCTTCGTTCCGTTCGAGGTCATGTAGATGCGCCGTGGGTCGAACTTCTCTCTGACGAACAGATGGCCAGCTCTGATCTCGAGACCGTCGGTCTGCTTGGAGACCTTGATGCATGTCCCCTCACCGATGGAGATGATCTGTCCGATCATGGGCAGTTGATCGCCGAAGCTCAGGGCTCCGACGGTCTGTCCATCCTCGACGGTTCTGATCTCCCATGACATGAGGACCTCACCTTCTGTCCTGTACACGATCTCACCGAGTTGGGCCTTCGCGCTCTCCTTCTCGGCATCACGCCTCTTAGCGGCCGACAACTCCTTGGTCAGTTCCCCATGGGAGACCTTGGTGCGATTGGCAATCTCGTTGTTGGGTTCCAGGGCCAGGATGTCGCTGCGGAGTTTGTCTTTCGTCGCCATCATTCGCTCCGAATGGATCTGCAGATCCGAGGTTGTTCATTGGGGGACCAATCAGCTGGCAGTTACTTTGTACCACTGCTGTGAACCTCGGTCCACAACTCAGTACAACTGTTCCACCATCGTTGTTCCGTCAACTGGCCAGGAGTCCGTTCACCGAAACCAGCACGAACTTCCTTCGATCGTTGTGCTTGGACTGACGGACCTTCCGTACGGTCGGTTTGCCGATGTCGAACGAACACCAGTCCTCCAGAACGGACCGAGCCATCGACTCGAACGCGTAATGGTACGGTATGTCGTTCACACGAGCTGGATCCGAATCCACGTGTATGAACGCCGCCATCGGGGTGTGGAATACGATGTCATACCTCGACATGTGATGGGCGGCACGTCTCATGAAGTCCTTGTCGATGACCCCAGCCTCGCAGTGCATGCAAGCGTAGCAGAAGTCGTCCACCGTGGTCCTGTCCGATACGAACGACTCGTTCTCCATCTCCCAGTTGATCTTCTCGATCTGAAGTCGCTTTTGGAACAGGGCTCTAACCGTACGTTTAGCCCCGTACTTACTGAAGTCCTCCATGGCGGCTTGAGCCGCGTCCGCCTCGGAATGTGATTCCATGAGCATGCTGTTGTACATGTCCAGATTCGCCTTGTCCACGTCGTACGGGTTGTCGAACCCCATGGACTTGGCCACGCTCCTCGAACCCACTGGGTTCAATGGAACACCGAAGCATTCGGCGATCGCCTTGGCGAGGGTCGTCTTGCCCGTGCCCGATGCACCGGTGAATCCTACTCTGATCTTGTTATCGGTCGTTCCCACAGCCTTTCTCCTCGGTACTCTTCTATGTGGATCTGGGCATCCCTCGCCAGGATCGCCGACACCTCATCCTCATCATCATGGTACGGCTCCAGGTGGATGATGTGATGGATCCCGGCAGCGGCCAGAATGAGCAGGCACCCGGGACACGGGTGGGTGGTCACGTAGATGCGGCAACCATCCGTGCCCTTGGCGTGCTTGGCCGCTTGGGCGATGGCGTTGCGCTCCGCATGGATGGTGCGAACGCAGTGGCCGTCGTGCATCAGATGACCCATCTCGCTGCAATGCGGCGCGCCTGGGGCTGAACCGTTGTACCCGGTGCTGACGACCTGGTTGTCCTCGGTGACGATGACGCATCCGACGTACCGTCGGTCGCAGGTTCCACGCAGGGATGCCACCACGGCCATGGTCATGAAGTACTCATCCCAGTTCGGGCGTCGGTTCATCTCTCACCTCTCGCTGTTGACACCACGTACAGGCTGATCTCGCGCTCCCGAGGCCTCATCGAGCCTCCCGCAGCGATCCTCTTGAGCATGGACGGCCAAACCGAGTCGACGAACCAGTCGGGCATCTCGGCACGACTCTTCGGATCCATCATCGCATCGTCGATCAGCTTCAGCACTTGATGATCATCGTACCTACCGGTCACCTTGATCGTAGGCTCGCGTGACATCGCGGACTCGGCACTCACGTCCCTTACCGGGTTGTTGGCCGCTTCAACGATGGAAGCCACGTCCTCCGAGGTCAATAGCCCGGCCCCCTTGCAGATGGATATGGCGACTCGGATGCTCACCAGAAGCACATTCGTGGCCGACCTCACGCGTTCGACGTGCTCCTCAGTGACGTACTCCGGGTGCACGAACCGAATGGTCTCCAGGGTACCCACGATCAGCAGCCTGAGATCAGGTATCTTGTCCTTCTTAGACATAACCGAGGTCCCTCATGATCTCGTCCCACCCTTCGGCGAACACCATGTACTCGTCGAACCCTCGACCCTCCAGATCGGGACGCTTGGGCACCCACAGCGTGGGACGGGTCCCATCGGTCGTGTTGGTGAACACGAACGCGGATCCCATGCTGTTTGAACACGCCAGTATCCGTCTGAGACGATGATCCTGGGCGCCGCTCAGTCCGAGGGACTTGTACGTCCTAACGTCCTTGGTACCCGCGCTCCTGTCCACCTTGACCTCGATCGCCACGAGACCGATCACCACGGACGCGAAGGCGTCGGGTATACCCCTGCTGAACTGGTCGGAGATCTTCATGAAGTAGCCTCCACGATCCTCGATCCGCTTCCTCAGTTCGTTGGTGATGACGGTCTCGGGGTTCTTAGCCATCCTGTTTGTCTCCGGCGTCGATCGAGCCTTCGAGTCGTGCCAGCTGGGTCCTGATGCGATCGATGTCCTCGGTCGTGATATCGTCCTTCTCGATGCCCATCAGGAAGAACTCGCAGACCTTGCCGACGAGGCTGTTGTGAACCATCGTCCCCTTCTTGGTATGACGCGGCTCCTCCATGGGTCCGTCGCGGAACCACATCTCGCGGATCTCGACGAAGTTGCTCGTTCCTTTGGCGTTCTTGGTGACCTTTCTGGAGATCCAGTACTCGGTCATGGTGTTCTTCGGAAGTGTTCCGATCACACCCTTCTCCGAGAAGAAGAACGAATCTTGGCGTGGTTCAGGCATCATTTGCTCCGTTGAAAGTAGTCCGGGCCGATCTCTTTGGCTTCGTCCCAGGATCTGGTTGAACGTTCCGACGATGTGCCCAAGGGCACCTTCAAGCCGTGGATGCCGACCATGCACATCCTGACGGACCAATCGACCATGGGTCCATCCAGGTCGCGGTGGACCTCCGCCATGTTCTCATCATGGATGCATGTGAGGATCCTCATCCCCTCTCGACGGCGCGTACCGGTTATGGGGTCCCTCGATCCGGCACCGAACCCTGGGGATTCGCTCAGTTCGGACATGCGAACGAATCCCACTTTGAATGCGCTAGCGGCCCATCCCTGGATGAGGCGGTTGAGACCGACGTACGACTTGCTCATGGGGAGGAAGTACCGTCGTCCGAACGGGTCGAAGATGTAACCTCGCTTCCTGAGCGTCATCTTGATCTGCAGCTGCATCTGCGCGATCTCGGGGAACTTCATGTTGTAGTCCGCGAGGTACCTCTTGCCGTCGGCGACCGACCACCCGAGGCTTCGAGCCAGCTTCTTCTTGCCCATGCCGTAGATGATGCCGAAGTTGATGCCCTTGGCTCCTTTCCGATGTATGCCGAGCTCGTCGGCCACGAACTGATGGGCATCGAACGGCCGGCTGCTCAGATCGAAGTGGTAGTTCGGATCGATGCCGGCGCGCTGAGCGAGTTCCATGAACGCGGGGTCGTCGGCGACCATCAGGTCCTGGATGAATCCCAGATTGCGATCCAGGAACTCATTGGACAGAGGTTCACCGTAGCCTCCGCACAGGAGCGAGTTGCCGGTGTAGTGGGCGAACCCTCTCACCTCCACCTGGGAGAGGTCCCACAGAGCCATGTTCATGCCTTCACGGGCGATGAACATGTCACGGACCGAGAAGTCCACCACATCTGCTCCGACCGGAACACCCACGACCTTGGCTTCGTCTCCAGCACGCGCCTGACTGATGGTGAGCATTGACAGCAACTGTTTGATCTGCGACTCAGGCAGGAAGCCCGATAGGATCCTGATCAGTCTGGCGGCGTCCAGGAGCATCTTGAACCGCTTCGGGACCTGCTGAGCGTTGTAGTCGCTGGACGACATGCGCCCCGGAAGCGTTCCCACCGTACGGAGCCGGTGGAACATCATGTTGACCCATCTCACCGATCCGCACTCGGCTTCCCACCACGGATCGGGTCCGGCGGTCAGTCCGAACTCCAGGACCCTCTTGTCGAACCACGCCTTGGCCGTGTCACACTTCCGGTAGACGGCGAGCATGAACAGAAGATCCGCGTGCTCGGGGTGCTCGCTCTCGTAGTACCTCAGCGCCGCCACGTCCAGTGAGGCGTAGTCCTTGAGCTTCTTCTCCCCGATGCCAGTGACCGTCTTGGACTGTTCACGCTCCGGAAGCTTCTTGAAGGCGTCCGTCATGTGCTCCAGACTGATCTTGATGTCGTACAGCTTGGAGAACAGAAGTCCACGGACCTGGACCTGCGACCCCGGATTCAACGTCGGCACGCCCATCTCGTGCTGGATCCATCGACGGGTGACGTCCTGGAGCAGCACCGATGCGCTCGCCTGCTTCCTCGCGAGCTTCAGATCGATACGGGTCCCCCTCTGAGCGGACAGGGTCGCGTTGACAGCCGTGCGGATCTCGAGCTCGTACAGGTCGAGTCGGAACCGACGGTCAGGTGCCCGAGACCACCACCATCTGGTGGGAGGTTGCACCAAGTGACGCATCCACTTCCAGAAGATGAGCAGTGTATCTCGAGCATCGTCCTGAGCGTACCACCCGGCCAAAGCGGCGGGTGCTCTCCAGATGTCCTTACCGGACTTGAACTGGCGGGACTTCTGCCAGCGGTCCATATCGTTCTTGGAGTCCATGTCACGACTCAGGACCTCCTTCTGGAGGGGCTTGAGACCGATGAGCTCCTTCCAACCCACCCCCTTGTTCAGAACTCGAGCTGCGATCTGGATGTCGTGGAGCTGTCCCTCCTCGGGCCATGGAAGCTCATCCGCGAGCATGAAGCTCAGTTCCATGGAGAGGTTGTGTACCACGTTCAGGTAGTGCATGGCTCCGTTGGCGACGGCGTTACGGAACCTCTCAGCACGATCCTTCAGGAAGTCAGCGAACGCTCTGAGCACCTGCTTCGCGTTGGGTTGCCTCCCTCCCACGAACCTCGGATCGTGCCTGATGGGAACGTACGCGGACCTCACCTCCTCGGACTCAGGATCGTCACCCCACGCGATGGAGATGCCGCAGATCCTGCTTCCGTCCTCAGGCCTCAACGGATCGAGACCCATCTCCTCCTTCTTGGGTACCACGTCCACCCGACGCCACTCCGGACCGGTCTCGAAGTCGAACCCGAGGTACAGGGCCTCAGAAGCCTCCTTCAGAGCCCTGACCCAATCGTCGATGGTCCAGCATATCCGGTAGGATGCGTCCAGTTGAGCCATGATCTATTGTACCTCAGTCCTTCTTCGGACGTAGGCTTCGACCGTTCGATCGCATCAGCGCTTCAGCTTCGTCCCAAAGTGTGGGATCTCGGAAGATGAGAGCTCTGAACTCATCGACCGGATGGCACTTGACTTGATCGGTCGGAACGAAGGAATTCCACCACGTCGCTTGGAGAGCATCCGAGTCCATCCCGTAGAACCTGTCTTCGAACGACGGGACAGTGGTCAGACCGTTGGGGTGTTCGTCACAGACCGCTCTGGCTTTGTCCAGATGCTGCTCGTAGATGTGCAGGTTCGACACCACGTGGTGGTACTCACCAGACTCGACACCCAGGCAACTCGCCACAACCCTCTGAACCGTTGTGAAGGACAGAATGTCGTACGGCAGCCCCAGCCACACGTCGTTCGACCTCATGAATACCGTCAGGTTCAGCTTTCCGCTTCGGATCTGGAAGTGCCACGCCACCGTGCACGGGATGTCTTTGGACCTCCACGAACTCCCATCCCATCCACCTCCCGTGGACCCGTGCCACGACAGACCGGCCGCTCTCATCCTGGAGACGTTGACGGACGAAGGTCCACTCATGGCATCCAGCATGGAACCACACATCGGTCCCACCTGAGGACGCCATGTCGTGGTGATCGCTTGCCTGCTGTCGGTGTCCCTCCTCAGGACCGATAGGACATGGTTCAACTGTCCCATCAGGCGTGGACCGTAGGCTCCCCAGAGCTTCTCCCCATCATCGGAGAAAAGCATCATCCTTCGGTTGTACTGACCGATCAGTGTGGCGGAGTCGGTTCCAGACAGGATCCACGCCGCTTCCGCCATCCCGAAGCGGTAGTTCGCCTTGCGGATCGGACTCGCCATAAAAGGCTTGTGGACATCGGTGAGGGTCAGCACCGTGGGTCTGCTGATCTCGAGGACGTACTGGTCGCGTGGCGAGTACTCAGTCCCCTGATCGAGCACCAACTCCAGAGCGGATCGGATCAGACTGTCCGCACTGTCGAAGGTCAATCCTCCGTGGCGGGCTCGACCTTCTTGGTGGGACGCTTTCGCTTGGCGGTCGAGATCGCCTTGGCCTTCGTCTTGGGCTTGGTCTTCAGCGACCGCAGGCGGTTGAGCTCCCGTTCGATGAGTCGGAGACCCTTGGCTCCCTTCGGATCCGCTCTGATCACGAGGAGCTCTTCGCGTGAGATCCTCACCACCTGATTGACCGGGTCCAGTTGGAACCGATCCTGGATCGAGGCCCACGCCTTCTGCAGCGGTTCCGGCAGCTGGTGGATCTCCCTCAGATCGATCTTGGTCGCTTCCATGTAGAGCTCCATCGTCACTCGGTTTCATTCAACGTACCTCCGTGGACCCATCCGGTCCATCAACACAGTATCGGGAGTGGTCGCTCAGCCGGCCATCAGACAGGTGGCCAGAGCCGATTTCAACGTGTCATCATGGACTTCGAGATGGTAATCGTACTCGATCCCTTGCTCGACCACCCAGTCGACGGCATCACCCAGGACGATGACCTTTTCGTCCTCGGAGTCGAGTGTGACTCCACCAGAGATGGCGAGGTTGGTGATGAGACGAACCCGCTTCAGCTTCCCAAGCTCTCGTAGGATCGAGGCCAATTTCGTCAAGTACTCCATCTCCTCGTCCTTCGGAAGGAGGATAGCAGCGTCACCTACGAATGGACAACCGTAAATTCCTTCCTGTCCAACGATGGATGTGAGATTGGACCTGGTCAACACGAACCTCGCCATCTGCTCCGGATAGCCGGTCATCTCGAGGTACTCCCACTTCGCGGGTAGAACCCCCTTCCGTCCAGGCCGCCCACACTTGTGGATGAACGACGCCCGAATGCTGTGACTGTGCGCCACCGTCGCGCCCGACTTCTCGTCCGGAACGCCTCCGTCTCTGGTGATCAGACGCCGGACCATCTCATCGTACTTCAGAGTGCAATGGACGAGGGTAACTCCCATCCCTTCGAGCTTCATGTCGATCACCGTGGCTTCATCCATAGTGATTCCGGATCCTCCTCTGAGGAGAGGTCCGTACACGAGCTCACCGACGTGGAAGCGATCCACGATCACCGTGGTGTCGTTGCAACGCGCTTCGGAGATGGCGTCGATCCCGTCCAGGTAGTGGAGCGCGGCCATGGAATCCTCCGGTGGTGGGCCATGCCGGAATCGCACGACCGGACCACTGCATTGTGCTTCGATCGCATCGGCGAGTGTTGTCTTGCCAACACCATCTGGACCTTCGAGGATGATGACGCGTCCGCGTGTCACGCCGGCACCCGCACCTTCCAGGCGATGTTTCGAGCGGCCTCGGGATGCATGGCGCTGAAGATACACGACAACGTGTGCGGGCTGTGGTAGGCGGCCAGGCGGTTCCAGATCTCGATCTCGGTGTCATCCATGGCTTTGGTCAGGTCACGAAGGTTGCTGAAGGTGCCGTACTCACCTTCGATTATTCCACCACGCTTCTCGAAGGCACGGCGCAGCTCGCTGCGTTGCCACTCGTAGATGTGGTTCTTGGCGATCTTGCCACCGTTGACGGGCGTGGACAGGATGATCAGCCCGTCCTCACCCTCGCGTTCCGCCTTACGACGGGCGAAGCCGAACATGGCGTCCAGGAACCTGAAGCCGTCGTCCTTGTCCATGTGCTCCAGGACCTCGAAGCTGACCACGATGTCGAACGGAACATCCGGAACCTTGGCGGCTCCCTCCTCGCTGGTGATGTCCGTCTTCGGAAGGATGGTGGTGTCGCACCCGGAGATCTGGGGACGATACTTGATCACGTTGAGGTCGGCGCCGACG
>JAAUYH010019932.1_pt1 | contig 35501 bp, 41 predicted proteins | sample 7278061 | NCBI WGS metagenome assembly JAAUYH01 (sample SAMN14350203, study PRJNA611818) | marine sediment metagenome | isolation source: surface marine sediment (0.6m) | place: French Polynesia: Moorea | collected 2018-08 | reverse complement strand
GGGTGAAACCCCCCTCGCTGACCGCGACGCCGACAGGCGGCGCAAAACCTCAGTCAGTCAAACCGTTCGCCCGCGCAATGAAATCCGCCAGCATCGGCACATAACGGTCGCCTTCGCCCACAGCTTCCATCCCCGCATAGGCGTTCTTCACCACCGATTGCAGCGGGTTCACAGCACCCACGGATAGAGCCAGATTCGACAAATACCGCATGTCCTTGTGTGCGTTCGAAATGGCGAAGCGGTGGGCGTCCTCATCCCTCTCCAGCGTCCATTTCATGAAAGTCTCGTAAAACCCGTTGGAGAGCCGCCCGGGCCGAATGACGTCATCGAACTGTTGCGCCGAAAGCCCCGCCTTCCGCGCCAGCGCCAACGCCTCGGCATAAAGCGCTCCATAGCCCATCCCGATGAAATTGTTGATCAACTTCATCTTGTGGCCCAGCCCGACATCGCCCAGATGCACGATGACGCCCGCCCAGGTTTCGATCACCGGTTTGATGCGCGCGAAGACCTCGTCCGACGCCCCCACCATCGCATCAAGCGTCCCTTCCCAGGCCTCTTTCGGGGTCCGCGACAAGGGCGCATCTGCCATATGCCCACCGGCGTCTGCGATCTCGGCGGCAAGCGCCAATGTTGAGACGGGATCGGACGTCGAACAGTCGACGATCACCGCACCCGGTTGCAGACCTGCCAGCAGGCCGTCGGCCCCACGGATCGCCCCTTCGACCTGCGGCGAGCCGGTCACACATAGGAAAACGATCTCGCACACCTCGGCCATTTCGCGGGGCGAGGAGACCTCTAACGCACCGCGCCCGACCAAGTCGTCGACAGCCTCGCGCTTCCGATGCGCCATGACGCGCAAGGGATAGCCTGCCTCGACGATGTTTTTCGCCATGCCGTGGCCCATCAGGCCCACGCCGATAAATCCGATGGTGGGTTTAGTCATCTTCGCTCCTCCCGCTTTGGGAACCGCTCTAACTCAACACCGGTGGGGTGTCGAACCCGTTTCGCCAAGCCACCAGGCAGAGGATCGGCGCGTCGCGGGTTTCCAATGCGTGGCTCTGGTTCGAACCATGAAAGCAGGTCTCGCCGGGGCCGAGGATCTCGTCCGGTGCGCCATCGCGCCGAAACACCCCATAGCCCGAGATCACCAAATACATCTCTTCCCCCGGGTGATGATGCCACGGGTAATAGAGATGCACCGGCATATAGACGATCCAAAGCCTCAGCTTTTCGGATGTGAACGGCCCACCCGGACCAATGATCGAATAGCACCCGAAGCGGCTCATGAAATCGTCGCCGATATCGGTGCCTTTGTAGGTCTCGCGCCAACGAGCGTGGGGCGCCGCCGCGATGATCGCCTCTTGCAACGGAGTGTATGTCGTCGAGGACAGCCCCCGCTCGGCCGCCAGCCAATCCCCGCACGGGCAATGCAGCGGATCGATATGATGGCGCTTCACATCGTCGGGATAAGGCTGAAATCCCATCAGGGCCGCGTGCCCCTCATAGGCTTCCCGCGCGTGATTCAGCAGATTTGCGTAAATCGCCTCCACGTCCATGAGACGCATGGAAACGAAGGGAACGCCCCTGATGCTCGCCCGGACGCGACACCGCAGGCGTCGTTTATTGTGCCAGAAACACCTCCATCCGACGCACCGCTTCGCGGATATTGTCCTGGCTGTTGGCGTAAGAAAGGCGAATGTAGCCCTCGCCCAGCGTGCCGAAATCCGGCCCGCCGATGGTCGCGACCCCTGGGCCTTCCAAGAGCGCCGATGCCAGTTCTTTCGCCTTGAAACCGGTGGCGCTGATGTTCGGAAACGCATAGAACGCGCCTTTCGGCACGATGCAGGACACGCCGGGCAACTCGTTCAGCAAATCAACCACCAGCTTTCGCCGCAAATCAAACTCGGCCATCATCGCATGCACCGCATCCTGCGGCCCCGTCAGCGCCTCCAATGCCGCGAATTGCGACGGTGCGTTCACACAAGACCAGGCATTCACGGCCAGTTTCCTTGCCTTGTCGTAAAGCCCTTCGGGCCAGACCGAATAGCCCAGCCGCCAGCCGGTCATCGCATAAGTCTTGGACCAGCCGTTCAGCAGGATCAGCCGGTCGCGCAGTTCGGGATAGGACAGAAGCGTGACGTGTTCCTCACCGTCATAGAGCATTTGGTCATAGATCTCGTCCGACATCACCGCCACGCTTTCCGGCAGGCCCGCCACCAGCTTGTCGACCTCCGCCTTGGGCGTCACGCCGCCGCAGGGGTTGGCGGGAGAATTGACAATAACCAGCCGCGTCCTCGGTGTGATCAGGCTCAGCGCCTCGTCGGCGTCGAAGGCAAAACCGTTCTCTTCCCGGATCGGAATCGGCACCGGTTTGGCACCCGTGAACTCGATCATCGAGCGATAGATTGGGAATCCCGGATCGGGATAGAGGATCTCGGCCCCCGGCTCGCCGAACATCAGGATGGCGGTGAACATGGTGACCTTGCCGCCCGGCACGATCAGCACGGAATCTGGTGTGACTTCGACGCCGAACCGGCGATGCAGATCCGCGCCAACCGCTTCGCGCAGTTCAGGGATCCCCGTCGCAGGCGTATAGCCATGGTGACCGTCTCGGATCGCCTTTATCGCGGCCTCGGCGATGTTTTCGGGCGTCGGAAAATCCGGCTGCCCGATCCCAAGGTTGATGATGTCCTTGCCCGCTGCCGCCAACTCGCCAGCGCGCGCCAGCACAGCAAATGCGTTTTCTTCGCCAATCCGGTCGAACCCGGCGATTGTTTGCAGCATGCGTCCCTCCCAATTTGCAGAGCGGCATATCCGAGCGAAAGAGAAGGCACAACTCCAGCGGGCAAAGCACGATCAACCTTGATGGCCCTTAAGGTCAACGCTGCTCTTCATCTTGCTTTAAATACGCAGACCCCACGCCCGCCAAGATACAGCGGCCTCACGTGCGCCGCGTCTCCCGCCACCAGATGACCAGCCCCGATCCGACGATAATCGCCGCCCCAATCAGGACAGGCGTGTCTGGGACGTGGCCGAAGACCAGGTAGCCCGCTACCGTCAGGTACAGGATGAAGGCGTAGTTGAACGGGATCAGAACGCTCGCTTCGGCAAAGGCATGGGCGCGGCCATAGATCTCGTGCCCCACCCAGGCAAAACCGCCAACGCAGAAAAGCAGCGTCCATTCGAAGCCGTTCGCCGGAACCTCCCAGACCAGAATTGCGGGCACGACCAAAGCCAGGCTTCCAAGCGCGCCCATATAGATCTGCATGGTCTGAGTGGCGATGCGCCCCGACAGCATCCGGGTCAGGATTGCGAAGAACGCCATCGCAACCGCATTGAACACCATCAGGATCGTCGCCCAGTGAAACGCGCCGCCGAAGGGGCGGATAACGATCAGGACGCCCAGAAAGCCCACGATCACAGCCGCCCAGCGGAAAGGCCCCACACGTTCGCCCAAAAGCGGCACGGCGAGTGCTGTCAGGATAATCGGGGCAGAATTCATGATTGACGAGGTGACGCTTAGCGGCAGGTGGCTGAGTGCAATGAAGTTGAACACAGTGGCTGTCACCAGAAGCGCGCCGCGGAGCACCACCAAGAGCATCACCCGCGTTTCGGACCACTCAAAAATCGCGCCGTGGCGAAGCCCCATGCCGAGCGACAGAAGAAACGACACGAAATACCGCATGAAGGCCAGTTGCAGAACCGGCAGCCCAGCCAGCGCCAGCCATTTGGCGCTTGTGTCGACACTTGCAAAGAAAGCCCAGGCGATCAGCATCAAAATGATGCCAAGGCCCGCGCGGTCGGCCCGTGTCTCGGCCGTCAGGCTCACGTCACTGGAACCAGCGTACGTAGCTGTCGACCATCTGGCTGACCATGTCGTCGCCGTGTCCCTCGTCCTTGGCCCGGCGAAGGGCGCTGAGCGGCCCCTGGGCGATGATTGATTGCGTGCCAAGCTCCTCGACCATCTGAGCGTAATAGCCCACATCCTTGCCCGCATTCGCGACCGAGAACTCCAGCTTCGTCGGATCGCCATCGACGGCATAGGCCTTTACGAATTCCATCATGCCGGACCGAAGTGGCCCGGCGGCAACGACATCGAAAAGCGTCTGCCGGTCGACACCCGCCTTGTCGGCAATCGCAAAGGCCTCGCACATGGCGTTGGCCTGCGTCATCCCGAAGAAGTTGTTCATCAGTTTGATCGTGTGGCCCGCGCCCAACGGACCAACGTGAAAGACGTTTTCGCCCTGATCTTCGAAGACCGGCTTCATCCGTGCAAAGGTCGCGTCATCGCCCGCGGCCATGATGTTCAAAAGCCCGTCGATCGCATGCGCCGGCGTCCGCCCCAATGGCGCGTCCATCATCGCAGCACCCTTCGCGGCGACCTCGGCCCCCAACGCCTTGGTCGAAGCTGGCAGCGATGTGCCGTAATCCACCACGACCTTGCCTCCCGAAAGCCCAGCAATCACACCGTCGTCGCCCCGCATCCGCGCCTCGACATGGTCGGACGTCCCCATACACAACATGACGATATCAACCGCCTCCGCCATTTCGCGCGCGCTGTTGGCTTCCGATGCACCCTGCGCCACAGCCTTTTCGATCCCCGCCCGATCGCGGTGCCCCATGACCGTCAGCTGATGCCCCCGCTCCAGAAGCCTGAGCGCCATGGGCGTGCCCATCAGCCCCAACCCGATGAACCCGATCTTTTCTGCGCTCATGTCGAAATCCTTCCCGTCCGCGTTTCAGGCGAACCTTGCCCAGCCGGAACTGGAATACAAGCAATCTAGTCCGTTGCCGTCTCGAAAGCCCTGTCCTTCAAACCCTTCTGGATCTCATAGATCGAGATCGGGACATCCGGTTGCGGCTGTGGGATGCGAATGGGGATGTCCTTCAAGCGCGGTGTCAGCGTCGGCTCTCCACAAAGCATCCGCGTGTTGTAGTCTTCGATTCCATCCCACCGCGTCATCGAGCCCATGATCGGAAAGGCATCCGCCGCCATCATCTCGTAGAACAGAATACGGCGCGACCGGTCCGACGTGTTCAGAGCCGAGCCGTGCACGATCCGCCCGTGATGGATCGAAATCGAGCCTGCAGGCCCTTTCAACTCGATGGCATCCGCCGGGTTCAGGCCAACCGCTCCCGGATGGAACGCGCCCGCGAAGACGCCGTCGACGTGGTGGTCATAGACCGGCCCCTTGTGGCTGCCCGGATAGACCATAAGCGGGCCGTTTTCGCTCTCCATGTCGTCGATCAGCACGCCGATGGCCAGGATGTCGTCATTGGTGTGCGGATAGAAGGCATAGTCCTGATGCCACTCCACTGCCGCGCCGTAACCTGCTGATTTCATATTCAGCTTCGTCGTGTGAAGTCTAAGGTTGGGCCCGATCAGATCACGCGCCGGCGCAAGAATATGGTCGGAGTACATCAGATCGCGCATCACCGGGCTGATCGTGTGCGGCAGCTTGATGCGGCGAAGCCGCGGGTCCTCGGGCGTATGCGTGTCTTCCAGATCCAGCCGGTCGTTCGAGACCGTCATGCTCCGCGCTTCTTCCTCGAAGCGTGCAATCTCGGCCCGGATATCTTCCAGAACGGTCTCGGGTAGATGGCGTTCCAATACAAGGCATCCGGTTTCCCGATATTCGGCAATCTGCTCGGCGGACAAAACTTCGGGCATTGGATCCTCCCCAACAATGCGCCGGGGAATTCAAGGGGGTCCGAAGCAAAAAGACCAGAGAAAACTGACCTAGTTCGGACGATCCGCGAAGAACATGGCCTGGCTGACCGCCGAGCGGACCTGCTCGCTGGAATAAGGCTTGGCGATCAGAAATGCTGGTTCTGGGCCTCTGCCGGTAAGGAGCAACTCGGGAAATCCCGTGATGAAGATCACCGGCACCTTGGGATAGCTCGCCAAAAGCTCGGACACCGCATCGATCCCCGAGCCGCCATTCGCCAGCTGGATGTCCGACAGGATCAGGTCGGGCGCCTGCGCCTCCGCCAGCTCCAGCGCCGCATCCTCGGTCGAGGCATTTCCAATCACATCATGGCCCATCCCAGAGACGATGTTTTCGATGTCGACGGCAATCGATGCCTCATCCTCGATGACCAGAACCCGGCCCTTGATGGCATTGGCGATATCTGTCCGTGCAACCTCGATCAGCCGTGGCACCTCCGGCGCTTCGATCCGCATGATCTCGGCAATCTCTTCGTCCGAGAATTGCTCGAACGCTCTCAGAAGCAGGGCGTCACGACTACCTGGTGTCAAGCGCGCAAGATGGTGGCTGGCGCGTGTTTCCGCCTCGCTGAGTCCGCCGTTCTTGCGAATGGATTCATCTTCACAAATGTCCTGAAGCGCCTGAAACAAAGCGACTTTCGTAGAAGCTGCGTATTCGAAGGTAGACGGGCGACCCAAAAGGGATTGTAGCGCCGAAGCCGCCAGCTGGTCTCCCAGTTCGCTGCTTCCCGTCATGGCACGGGCATAGCGCCGCAAGAACGGCAACAGGCTTTCGACTTCTTGGCTCAGATCATACATTAATATGGAACAAAAGCCCTGTGCTATGCGTTTACAAAACAACCTATAAGTGTCTTTACGACACATTGCCAGTAGGTGCTGACAAATGCCGCGCGAAGAAACACCGCCGAATTCCCTGGAAGACGTCGACGAAAATCTTCGCCGAGCGTATAAAGAATTACTTAACGAGGCGTTGCCCCCCCGTTTCGCAGATTTACTCGACCAGTTGCGAAACGGTGTTCATTCCGACAACCACCTGTCTGAAGACGAGGGCGATTAATGGCTGACGATCCACGCGAAGAGATCGTCGGTCACCTACCGGCGATGCGCGCTTTCGCGCTGTCGCTGACGCAAAACGCGGCGCTGGCCGACGATGTCGTGCAGGACGCGGTCGTCAAGGCCTGGACCAACTTTGCCAAGTTCGAAGAGGGCACGAACCTTCGCGCCTGGCTCTTCACGATCCTCAGAAACACTTTCTATTCGAACCGCCGCAAGCTGAAGCACGAGATCGAGGATATCGACGGGGCCATGGCCGGGACGCTGACGACCAAGCCTGCACACGACGGACGCCTGCAGTTCAACGATCTGATGAAAGCATTCCGGACGATCAGCATCGAACAGCGGGAAGCCATCGTTCTGGTGGGCGCCCTCGGGTTTTCCTACGAGGAAGCGGCGAATATGTGCGGCGTCCCCCTTGGCACGATCAAAAGCCGCGCCAACCGAGCGCGCCAACAACTGGCAGAAGTGCTGGGGGAAACCGAAGGCGACCCCTCCGACCTCACGGACGCCGCCACCAAGGCCGTGATCTCCGGGACCGGCGTCAAAGTGGTCTGACGCCTCCGAAAAAGGCGACAACTCAATTCAAACAGTCCTTAGCCTTTTCAAAAGGATCCTGGGGGAATTGGACGCCAGGCCAAGGGGGCAGAGCCCCAAACACACGGATCGTCACTCGATCGGCGACAGGATCTTGCCCGGGTTCATTATATTGTCGGGATCGATGGCCCGCTTGATGGCTTTCATGGTCGCCATCGCACTCGGGTGTTCCTTTTCCAAGGACACCATCTTGCCCTGTCCGACCCCATGTTCGCCAGAAATGGTACCGTCCAGTTCGATGGCCAGATCGCTTAGGAAGTTCAGGAAGTTGTCACACTGAGCGCGCTCGTCCATGTTGTCCTTTTCGATCAGTGCCGTGGTGTGGAAATTGCCATCCCCCACATGGCCCAGGATCGGTGCGAGCAGACCCAATTCCTTGGCCTTGTCCTGTGCCCGTGTCACGGCCTCCGCCAGGTTCGAGATCGGAACGCACACATCACTCGCCACCGCATCGGCGCCCGGTCGCAGCCGCAATTGCGCGAAATAGGCGTCGTGGCGCGCCTGCCATAACTTCGTGCGCGCCTCGGCGCTGGTGGTCCATTCAAAGCCCGTGCCGCCCGCGTCATCCGCGATCTCGCCAAACGTTGCAGCTTGCTCGGCAACGCCCGCCTCCGAGCCATGAAACTCCAGCAGCAAGAGCGGGCTTTCCGGCAAGTCGAGCCCCGCATAAGCGTTGATCGCGCGGACGCTGTCGGTGTCCAGAAGCTCGATCCGCGCCACTGGCACACCCATTTGAATGGTCAGGATCACCGCGTTGCAGGCACTTGTCACATCCGGGAACGTGCAGCGCGCCGACGACATCGCCTCGGGCACACCATAGAGCTTCAGCGTCAGTTCCGTGATCAGCCCAAGCGTGCCCTCGGAGCCCACCAAGAGCCTCGTCAGGTCATAACCCGCGGATGACTTCTTGGCGCGGCCGCCGGTGCGAATGATCTCGCCATTGGGCAACACCGCCTCCAGCGCCAGCACATTATCCTTCATCGTCCCATACCGGACGGCATTCGTGCCGGAGGCGCGCGTTGCCGCCATACCGCCAAGCGAGGCGTCCGCGCCCGGATCAATCGGAAAGAACAAGCCCGTATCCCGCAGGTATTCGTTCAGCGCCTTCCGCGTCACACCGGGTTGCACAACGACATCAAGGTCTTCCGGATGCACCGCCAGAACCTGGTTCATCTGGCTCACATCAACCGAAAGACCGCCCGCCGGTGCATTGACATGGCCCTCAAGCGAGGTGCCGGTGCCAAAGGGGATAATCGGCACACGGTGGTCCGCCGCCACGCGCACGATGTCCGCCACCTCTTCGGTCGACTGAGCAAACAGCACGGCGTCGGGCGGCTGGTTCTCGATCCAGGTGGTCGTGTGCGCATGCTGCTCGCGTATGGACTGGCCGGTTTGCAGCCGCTCGCCAAAACGCTGCTTCAGGATTCCAATGGCGGTTTCGATACCGGTTTCGTTGCGGGGCAAGTGTGCAATCTGAGCCATGGCGCGACACTGGCCCGCTTGAAAATTGGGCGCAAGAGGAAGCTGCACGGGCAATCGTGAGCAATTTTTTGACAATGCTTTGAAAAAATGTGGCGATTTCCTGCCGTTACGCTGCGGAAATCATGTTTTACTGTCATTCTTTCGCCATCTTTCGGAAGAATCGTGTCACTCGCGGCATCTGCCTGCCGCCACCATGTGGGGACATGAGAAAAATGAACGTGCTGACCGCTTTATCAATCACTCTTCTGGGGCTTTTGATCATCTGGTTTGTGTGGCCTCTAATCGCCGACCCAATCGCGCGCCGCCGTGCCGAACGTGCAGGGCGACGCGATACGCGTCGCGACGACTTCTTCCGGTCGCTTGCCGACAACACCGGACCAAAAGGTCATCTGGTCCGCGTCGAACGCGGCTGATCGACCCAATACTGCCTTCTTCGAAAAAAGCTGCGCCCGGGTGCCTTGCAGGCCCCGGGTGCCGCTACTAAGACTCTGGCAACACCTCCGGCGTAGAAGAACGCCAAGACACGAAGGCAGGCATTTCATGAAAGACCCGATCGAGACGTATATGAACCTTGTTCCAATGGTCGTTGAACAGACCAGCCGCGGGGAACGGGCCTATGATATTTTCTCCCGACTGCTGAAAGAACGCATCGTTTTCGTCAACGGTCCCGTGCATGACGGGATGAGCCAGTTGGTCGTCGCACAGCTCTTACACCTCGAGGCGGAAAACCCGTCCAAGGAAATCAGCATGTACATCAACAGCCCGGGTGGCGTGGTCACCGCCGGGCTCTCAATCTACGACACGATGGAGTATATCCAGCCCAAGATCGCGACCCTCGTCGTTGGGCAGGCGGCCTCCATGGGCTCTCTCCTTCTGGCGGCCGGCGAAAAGGGCATGCGCCTGTCTCTGCCGAACAGTTCGATCATGGTTCACCAACCGTCCGGGGGCTTCCAGGGTCAGGCAACCGACATCATGATCCACGCCCGTCACACGGAACGTCTCAAGACCCAGTTGAACGAGATCTACTGCAAGCACACGGGACAAAGTTTGAAGAAAGTCGAAGACGCGTTGGAGCGCGACAACTTCATGACGCCCGAAGAAGCGAAAGAATGGGGCCTTATCGACGAAATTGTTGCCACCCGTGCGAAGTCGGACGACAACGATTCCTAAGTCGTTTAATCAATTTGCGAGTTTTGCGTTGTACAGGGTTGCCGTTCCGCCTAGGGTTTGACGAAACGCGGGTGGGGCAGGCGTCGAGCAAGATAAGGTAACTGTTATGGCGAATAATTCCGGCGGCGACAGCAAGAACACGCTCTATTGCTCATTTTGCGGCAAGAGCCAGCACGAAGTACGTAAACTCATTGCCGGGCCAACAGTTTTCATCTGCGACGAATGCGTCGAACTTTGCATGGACATCATTCGCGAGGAAACGAAGACCGCTGGTCTCAAGTCGTCTGACGGTGTTCCGTCCCCACGCGAAATTTGCGATGTGCTGGATGAATACGTGATCGGTCAGGCGCATGCGAAACGCGTGCTCTCGGTCGCGGTCCACAACCACTACAAGCGCCTGAACCATGCCGGCAAAACCGACATCGAACTGGCGAAATCGAACATCCTCCTGATCGGCCCCACGGGCTGCGGCAAGACGCTTCTGGCGCAGACGCTGGCGCGCATCCTTGATGTGCCCTTCACCATGGCCGATGCGACGACGCTGACCGAAGCGGGCTATGTCGGTGAAGATGTCGAAAATATTATCCTGAAGCTGCTTCAGGCGTCCGAATACAATGTCGAACGTGCACAGCGCGGCATCGTCTATATCGACGAGGTCGACAAGATCACCCGCAAGTCCGACAACCCCTCGATCACGCGGGACGTTTCGAGCGAAGGCGTGCAACAGGCGCTTCTGAAGATCATGGAAGGCACCGTTGCCAGCGTCCCACCGCAAGGCGGACGCAAGCATCCGCAGCAGGAATTCCTGCAGGTCGATACGACGAACATCCTCTTCATCTGCGGCGGCGCCTTTGCCGGTCTCGACAAGATCATCGCGCAGCGCGGCAAGGGCTCGGCCATGGGTTTTGGCGCTGACGTGCGCGACCCGGACGAAAAGTCGATCGGCGAGCACTTCAAGGACCTCGAACCCGAGGACCTGCTGAAGTTTGGCCTGATCCCCGAATTCGTCGGCCGTCTGCCCGTCATCGCAACGCTCGAAGACCTGGACGAAGACGCGCTGGTCACCATCCTGACCGAACCGAAGAACGCACTCGTCAAGCAGTACCAGCGTCTTTTCGAATTGGAAGACGCGCAACTGACCTTCACCGACGATGCGCTTTCGGCCATCGCGAAAAAGGCGATCGAACGCAAGACTGGTGCACGCGGTCTGCGGTCGATCATGGAAAACATCCTGCTAGATACGATGTTCGACCTGCCGGGCCTCGACAGCGTGGAAGAGGTCGTGGTGAACGAAGAAGCCGTCAGCGCCGAAAAGAAACCTCTGATGATCCACGCCGATCCGAAGCAGGAACCGGCCAGCGCAAGCTGACGGGCAGGGGCCATGACGTTCGGTGCCCCCACACCCATCCTGCGCAGCTTCGATGAAGCGAAGGCGCGCGAGTTCTATATCGATTTCCTGGGCTTCGAGATCGAGTTCGAACACCGCTTCGGACCCGATGCGCCGCTTTACATGGGACTGCGACGAGGTGACTGCGCTCTGCACCTAAGCGAACACCACGGGGACTGCTCCCCGGGGGCGCAAGTGCGGATCCCGGCATCGGGTCTCAAGGCCTATACGCAAGAACTGCGCGACAAGAGATATAAATACGCCAACCCGGGCGACCCCACCGAAAAGCCTTGGGGGCTCTACGAGGTCTCGATCCGCGATCCCTTCGGCAACAGCCTCACGTTCTTCGAGCCACCGGAATGACGCGTCGCCTGATCTCGACCGGATCACCCTTCGAAAAACAGATCGGTTACTCCCGCGCCGTGGTTGTCGATGGCTGGGTCTTCGTGGCGGGCACCACAGGTTATGACTATGCCACTATGGCGATGCCAGAAAACGTGGTGGATCAGTGCCGGAATGCCCTTCAAACCATCGAGACCGCTTTGAAAGAGGCGGGCGCGACGCTGAATGATGTCGTCCGCGTGCGCTACATCCTACCCGACAAAGCCGACTGGCCCGCCTGCTGGCCCGTGACGTCCGAGGCGTTCGCGAACGCCAAACCAGCCGCCACGATGCTGGTCGCAGACTTGCAGGAAGCCGACATGAAGATCGAGATCGAGGTCACGGCCCGTCTGCCCTAAGGATCGGCGATGCGACGCCACATCCACTGGATCTTGGCCCGCAAAACGGGCATATGTCAGGCAAGCCAAGAAAAGGTCCGAAACATGGGCATTCTCAACACCATCCTGCGCGCCGTCACCTGGTGGAACAGCCAGACCTGGGGCACCCAGCTTTACACCTGGCGCAAAGGCGAAAGGGTCGGCGAAGACGACCAGGGCAACGTCTTTTACCAATCGAAAGAAGGCCGCCGCTGGGTCATTTTCAACGGCGAAGCCGAAGCAAGCCGCGTGTCGCCCGAATGGCACGGCTGGCTGCACTACACCTGGGACGAACCGCCGACGGAAAAGCCAGTGGTCCACAAAGATTGGGAAAAGCCGCATCAGGAAAACCTGACGGGCACGTCGGAGGCCTATGCCCCCGCCGGATCGCTCAGACAGGCGCAACCGGCGGACCGTACGGACTACGAGGCCTGGGCACCGGAGTAAGCCGCACATGTCTGAACACATCACAGAAGTAATCACCGGCGGTGCAGTACTGGCGGTCGCAGCAGGTTTCCTGCTTTATGCCGGTCAGGTCGGCGGTGTCGGCATCGGCCAATCCGGCATGGACACCTACACCGCCTCTTTCCGGTCCGCCGAAGGGATCGGGATCGGCACCGATGTCCGCCTGGCGGGCGTAAAGGTCGGCAGTGTCTTGGAAATGGAGCTTGACCCCAAAACCTTCCGGGCGGAAACCAAGTTCACCTTGCAGGAAAACGTTTTGCTTCCCGACGACACGGCGGTTGTGATTTCTTCCGAAGGCCTGTTGGGCGGAAGCTACCTGGAAGTCCTGCCCGGCGGGTCGCCGTTCAATCTGGAACCGGGGGCCGAGATCGAAGACACGCAAAGCTCGATCTCGATCGTTCAACTGCTGTTGAAATTCGTCTCGGGCGAAGAAGAATGATCCGCGCGATTGTTGTCCTGCTGGCCTTGACCACAGCGTCATTCGCCCAGGATCAGGGGGCGTCTATCGTGACATCCCCCATAGACGGCGCAACCGCAGTCATCCCGGACGTGCCCGCCAACGACGTCCGTGCGCTTAGTGGGAATGGGGCGGAGCTGAAAGGCCTCGACAAGGTTTCGGGCGATGTCGTCGATCTCAAACTGGAACGCGGAGGGGCAACCAGTTTTGGCCGCTTGCAGGTGGTACTTGGCGATTGTCGTTATCCCGAAGACAACCCGGCGGGTGAGGGCTATGCTTGGCTGACGATCAGCGATCCGGTACGTGAAGCAGTTGTCTTCGAAGGCTGGATGGTCGCGTCCAGCCCGGCGCTCAACGCGCTGGATCACCCGCGCTACGACATCTGGGTCATCCGCTGCACAACGGCCTGAGGGTCAGTTTCCAACGGCAAAGCATTGATATTGTTAGGAGCTTCGACCGCTTCCCGCAGAAGCGCGTGGTATTCGCGCCGCGTGATTTCGACCGCCCCCAAGGATGCCAGGTGATCGGTCAGAAACTGCGTATCGAACAGCGCGAACCCCGTTCGACGCAAATGGTCAATGGCCCAGGCCAACGCCATCTTCGACCCATCGGTGCCAGCTGAAAACATGCTTTCGCCAAAGAAGGCCGCCCCCAGAGACAGGCCATACATGCCGCCCACCAGACGGTCGCCATGCCACACGCCGAAAGCATGGGCGTGCCCACGGTCGGCCAGGTCCAGCACAAGCGCGCGGATCGTGCTGTTGATCCACGTGTCATCGCGTGCGGCGCATCCATCAAGGATGTCTTCGAACGCAACGTTCAGGGTGGCGTGCACGTTTCCCCGCCGCATCCGTCGCGCCAACGACCGCGACATGTGAAACCTATCCAGCGGAAAGACACCGCGTTGCCGGGGATCGACCCAATGCACGTTAGGGTCATCGGCGCTCTCGGCCATGGGGAAAATGCCCGCCGCATAAGCGCCAAGCAAAAGCTCCGGGGTCAGGGCACGATCACTCATGGTGTGCAGAGTAAGCGATTTCTGGGTAGAAATCGCTGCAGAAAATGCGCACTTTCTGCCTCACTCCAAATTGGCGTCGAGCCACTTTTCCAGCCAATGGATATTGTAGTCGCCCCGCAAGACCGCCTCTTCGCTCAGAAGCGCATTGAAAAGGGGCACTGTGGTGTCGATGCCGTCGACGATCAGTTCGGACAAGGCGCGGGCAAGGCGCGCCAGCGCTTCTGGCCGATCGCGACCGTGGACGATGAGTTTGCCAATCAGCGAGTCGTAATAGGGCGGGATCGAATAGCCGTCGTAAATGGCCGAATCCATCCTCACCCCCAAACCGCCAGGGGCGTGATACTGGCTGATCCTGCCGGGGCTGGGCGAGAAATGCGGCAGCTTCTCGGCGTTGATCCGGATCTCGATCGCGTGGCCGTTCACCACCAGATCGTCCTGCGCAAATGACATCGGCTGCCCCGCCGCGACACGGATCTGCTCGCGGACCAGATCGACCCCGAAGATGGCTTCCGTCACGGGATGTTCGACCTGCAGACGCGTGTTCATTTCGATGAAATAGAACTCGCCGTCTTCGAACAGGAACTCGATGGTGCCCGCGCCGATATAGTTGATGTCCGCCACCGCTTCGGCGCAGATCTTGCCGATGCGCGCGCGTGTCTCGGCATCGATGGCCGGGCCGGGGGCTTCTTCGAAGACCTTCTGATGACGGCGCTGCAACGAGCAATCGCGCTCGCCCAGGTGAACCGCATTGCCCTTGCCGTCGCCAAAGACCTGGATCTCGATATGCCGAGGCTTCTCGAGGTACTTCTCGATATAGACCTCGTCGTTTCCAAAGGCGGCCTTGGCTTCCGACCGCGCCGTCGAAAACGCGTTTTCCATCTCGGCGGCCGTGCGCGCCAGTTTCATGCCGCGCCCACCACCCCCGGCGGTCGCCTTGACGATGACCGGATAGCCGAACTCTTCGCCGATCGCCTGCGCTGCCGCCAGATCGGGCACGCCGCCGTCCGAGCCCGGCACGCAAGGCACACCAAGCTTCTTCATGGTATCCTTGGCGGTGATCTTGTCGCCCATGATCCGAATGTGCTCGGCGGACGGGCCAATGAAGGTGATTTGGTGATCTTCCAGGATCTGCGCGAAGTTCGCGTTCTCGCTCAAAAAGCCGTAGCCCGGGTGGATGGCCTGAGCGCCGGTGATCTCGCAGGCCGAGACAATCGCTGGGATCGAGAGATAGCTTTGCGCCCCGGATGGTGGGCCGATACAGACACTTTCGTCGGCCATGCGGACGTGCATTGCGTCGGCGTCAGCGGTCGAATGGACGGCGACCGCGCCGATCCCCATTTCGCGGCAGGCCCGGATGACACGAAGGGCGATCTCGCCCCGGTTTGCGATCAGGATTTTGTCGAACATCCGCCCGACCTTACTCGATCACCATGAGCGGTGCGCCGAATTCCACAGGCGCGCCGTCTTCGACCAATATTCGCTTCACCGTCCCAGAGGTGGGCGAGGGGATCTGGTTCATCGTCTTCATCGCCTCGACGATCAGAAGCGTCTGCCCCTCGTCGACGGTGTCGCCCACCTTGACGAAGGCCGCCGCACCCGGTTCGGGCGAAAGATAGGCGGTGCCCACCATTGGCGAGGTCACCGCGCCCGGAAGCGCGGCGGGATCGTCCGTCTCGACCGCTTGAGCCGGTGCGGGTGCTGCCGCGGTGGGCGCAGGCGAAGCCGCTGGCGCTACGGCGGCGGGCGGCGCGGCAATGGCAACGGTCGGCGTCGCAGCCGGAGCCATCCGGCTGACACGCACGTTCAAACTGCCTTCGTCGGCATAGTCGCGCTTCACTTGCAGTTCAGAAAGATCGTTCTCGCTCAGAACCTCAGCCAACGCCTTTATGAATTCGACGTCGTCTTCGTGCGATCGCTTGGTCATATCCGCCCTCGGTCTGCCCGGTCTTATTCGTTCCCAGACTTATAGAGCGGCAATGTCCCAAGGGAAAGCGGTGAAAATTTGCCGGGTCCGTGCACCCTATGTGCCGGAAAGAGATGGCCCCGCCGATGGCCGGCGGGGTTTCAGTTGACCGCTGCTAAAGCTTAGGCGTCCCGACGTCTCAGCACCGCGAGTCCACCAAGGCCTGCGAGCAACAGCAGCGCACTGGCTGGAAGCGGCACGGCCGTTGCGCTGATCTGATCCTGCCCCGAGTTCGAGTAGACCGTAAATCGGTATCCGCCGGTCGAGGCGGTTTCCAAGCCATCCAGATAAGATTGCGCCTGGCCGATCAGGTTCTGGTCGGTGATCGAATGGTTGCCGCGGGTCACATCAAGATCGGTTTCGGTTTCCGCGATGAGTTCCCAAAGGGCCACCTGAAAGGCCGCCGCACTTGTTCGATCTGTGACGCTGGCATAAGCGGATGTAAACAGCCGATCGATGTTATCGACGACAGACGCGTTTTCCGTGACCGTGAAGGCTTCGCTCAGATTCAGATAGCTGTACGGGTCGATACAAAAGGCGACGATGGCGTCCAGACCGTCCATGAAACGGAACGCACCGGCGGTACCGCGATAGGTTTGGCCAACGGGCGCGCCGCGGTCCCCGATGGTTTGGTGGACACGCTCGTACCAGCCCTCGGTGCCATAGACGGAATTCGTTTGTGTGGTGAGGGTGACCGTTCTGGCCTCGACCTCTGTCGTTCCAAGAAGGAGCGTTGCCGCCGCTGCGCTCAGTAGTCCGCGACTGAAATTCATGACTGAAACACCTTTTACAATTCTACCCTGCACGAGGGCAGAACCATAGCCGAGGTGCGCGCCATTTTGCGGAGATTACTCAAAATCAGCGGAATGCGCGCCGAAATCGTCTTACATCGGGCGACAAAGCAAGAGCGATTTCGGGTTTGTTGAAACACCCGATACAGCGTCCGAATCCTGCGTCGGCGCGAAAGCTGTTACCGTGCGACGTTCACACTGGAGGGCTCGCGCCCTTCCGAGAGCGTACGGGTCTCTGCAAAACTGGCCTCCGCCCGTTCTGTCGGGGTTGGCGGCGGATCGGCTTGTTCGGGTCCGGGGTCGTCAAACTCGGTTTCGGGCACCGAGGAATCCGTTTCGGTCGCCGCCTCAACGTCCGGACGTGTCGCCGTCTCAACTTCTGTCGAAACTTCCGGCGGATCGAACGCAACGCGGGCTTGCCGTTCCAAGGGGCTTTCTTCGAACGCTGGTGGCGGACCGGCGGGCGCGTCGGCCTTGATAGGCGCGCGGTTTGTCTGCTCGGCCGTTTCCTGATCGCGAAACCGCGGCGCGACGGCGGATTGTTCAGGGGCAGCAACCGCCTTGGCAGTCTCGGCTTTTACATTAGACGCGGCACTTTCGCCCGCGCTTGAACGCGCTGTCTCGGGCGCTTGCGGCTCTGCCGCGCGCTGAGCAGTTTGTGTCGATACGGGCTGAGCCGGTTTCACGGCCGCAGTCGTCGCTGTCGCAGCAGGTAGCATCACCCGGGTCCCTCATCAAAGACCCCCACGCCACTGTGATGACACAAAAGGCGTTACGATTCGGTTAAATTTGGTAAGCATTGGGAGACAAGTGGGTGGCCAGACCACCAAAACGCCGACTGGAGGACCGGAAGTGACGCAGCACGACATGACCCTCGACGAAACCCAAATCCGCATCGATCTTGCAGCCGCCATCCGGCTTTCGTGTCGCGAGGGCTGGCACGAAGGCGTCGCAAATCACTTCTCGGCGGCCATCAGCGCGGATGGGAATAAGTTCCTTGTGAACCCACGCTGGGTGCATTGGAGCCGGGTCCGGGCGTCGGACCTGATCCTTTGCGATGCCGATGATCCGTCGACCATGGATCGCGCGGACGCGCCGGACCCTTCTGCCTGGTCTATCCACTCGGCGCTTCATCGGAACCTGCCGCAGGCGCGCGTGGCCCTTCACATCCATCCGCCGCACGCGACTGCACTCGCGGGCCTGAAGAATCCAACGATCTATCCCATCGATCAGGTGACCGCGCGCTGGTACAAGCGGCTGGCCTATGATCTGGCCTTTGGCGGCATCGCGACCGAGGGCGAGGAAGGCGAGCGCATCAGCCGAAGCGTCGGCAACCATGGCGCAGTGATGATGCAGAACCACGGGGTCACCACCTTTGGCGCGACCGTCGCCGAAGCCTGGGATGCGCTTTATCATCTGGAGCGGGCCGCCAAGACGCAGGTTCTGGCCTATGCCACCGGTCAGCCTTTGGCGATCATGTCCGACGATCTGGCCGAAGCCACTGCAGCGGAATGGGAGACCTACAAGGACGCCGAATTCGCCCATTTTTCCGAGATGAAGCGGGTGCTCGACAGGGAAGCGCCGGACTACAAGGACTGATGCGCGTCGCGGTTTCGCATCAGGGATTGCGCCACCTTCGGTGCCGCGGTGGGGCCGCACGATGCGCGCGCGGCCATTGCGTATTTTCGGCAAGATGAAGCAACATGGCGCGCCCCGGCCGGGCCGTCCGGAGGATGCAGAAGCCTGTGCCGACATCCTGAACGACTGGATTGATGCGCGAGAGTGGATGCCGCGCATTCACACACGGGACGATGTGCTGGCGTTCTATCGCGACTTCGTTTTTCAGGAGCGTGAAGTTTGGGTGGTGGAAGAACCGGTCGAAGGCTTCATGGCGCTTGACCGACAGGCCGCGTGTGTGACTGCTTTATATACGTCGAACCCCGGTCGGGGCCACGGTAAGCGGCTGCTGGATCACGCCAAATCCGGGCGCAACCGGTTGGAACTGTGGACCTTTCAGGCCAACGGCGGGGCGCGCCGGTTCTATGCGCGCGAGGGTTTCCGGGAGGTCAAAGAGACGGCCGGTGAGAACGAGGAAGGTCTGCCGGATGTCCTGCTTCGCTGGGATCGCTGGCCGATCCGTGTGGCAGAGACGGAGGATGCCGGGACTTGCGCGCGCATCGTCCACGACTGGGTGAGACGCACGTCCTGGATCGAAGAGCTGCACACGCGGGATGCCCTAACAGCCATGATCGCAGAAGCCATGCCGAAGCGGGATATCTTTCTGATCGGTGAGCCGCCCGCGGGGTATCTGTCATTGAACCTGGAGACATCTTTGATCGGTGCCTTCTATCTGGATGCGCCCGGTCAGGGCATGGGCAAAGCCATTCTGGACCACGTCAAGGACGGGCGCGATTACCTGCAGCTTTGGACCCATGAGCCCAACAAGGCGGCACAGCGGTTCTATGCCCGCGAAGGGTTCGAGCCGGTCGAACGCAATCCGAAAGGCGACGACGGCCTTCCGGAAATCCGGATGGTATGGCGGAGAAGTGCGGCAGACCGGCAGTAAATTGCCCAGAAATGTGGCACAAAACCCGCATTTTTCCCCGTTTCCGCGGAAGGGCATTGGGGGAAACTCTTTCTTGTCTTTAAGATCGTAGGCGAGCGCGGGGGCACATCGCGCCGAGGCAGGAAAGATAATATGACAGAATTCGTGAAACTCGCATGGCGCGGGGGCAATCACCGTCAAAGGGCGTGGAGCCTTTGGCGCAAGTGGTGGCGCCGGGCGCTTTGAAAGATCGGTTAACTTGTCTTGCTCAAGACGCAGGGGCTTGATACGCCTCTGAAAAAGAGGTTGAGCACATGAGCGAGACGCTGAAAAGCGCCGATATCGGGCTGATCCAGCAGATCATCCCGCACCGCTATCCCTTTTTGCTTGTTGACCGCGTGATTGACATCACCCCTGATGACACCGGCACCGGCATAAAGAACGTCACGATGAACGAGCCTCAATTCACCGGCCATTTCCCGGGTCAACCGGTCTTCCCGGGCGTGCTGATGGTGGAAGCCATGGCGCAGACGGCGGCGGTGATTGTGGGCGTCAACAACGATCTGGCGGGCAAGAACATCGGCATCTACTTCATGGCGCTTGATGGCGTGAAATTCCGCAAGATGGTGACACCGGGCGATGCCTTGCATCTCAATATCGAAAAGCTGCGCGGCGGCGGCAAGGTCTGGAAGTTCAGGGGACGTGCCACGGTGGGCGAAGATCTGGCGTGCGAGGCGGAATTCACCGCCATGATGGACCTGCCCAAGTGATCGATCGCTCGGCCAGCATCCATCCGACAGCCGTTATCGAGGATGGTGCCACGATCGGACCTGACGCAAAGGTCGGGCCGTTCTCTCTGGTTGGTGCAAATGTAACGCTTGGCGCCGGCGTGGTTCTGAAGTCGCATGTCGTCGTTTCAGGGGTCACGAGCATTGACGAGGAAACGGTTGTCTTTCCCGGTGCGGTCGTGGGCGAAATTCCGCAGGACCTTAAATTTCGAGGTGAAGAAACCCGGCTAACGATTGGAAAACGCAACCGTATCCGCGAGGGCGTGACGATGAACACCGGCACCGAAGGCGGCGGTGGTGTGACGGTCGTCGGCGATGATTGCCTGTTCATGACAGGTGCCCATGTCGCCCACGACGCGAATGTGGGCGATAGGGTGATCGTCGCCAATCAGGGCGCCATCGCGGGTCATTGTGTCATAGAGGACGATGTCATCATCGGCGGTCTCTCCGGCATTCACCAGTTCGTACGCATCGGCAAGGGCGCGATCATCGGTGCTGTGACCATGGTGACGAACGATGTCATACCCTACGGCCTCGTTCAGGCCCCCCGGGGCGAGTTGGACGGCCTGAACCTTGTTGGCCTTAAACGCAAGGGCGTGGCGCGCGAGGACATCACAGCGCTTCGGGCTGCTTTCCAGATGCTGGCGCAGGGGGAAGGCGCGTTTCAGGACCGCGCCCGTCGTCTGGGCGAAGAAGCCGAAAGCGAGTACGTCCGTGAGATCGTCGATTTCGTATTGGGAGCGTCGGATCGCAGCTTTCTGACGCCCGAGCGTTAACCGCGTGCTAGCTCTGATCGCAGGCCAGGGCGCGTTGCCGGAACATATCGTCGATGCCTTGCCTGACCGCCCGCATATCGCGGCCCTGGACGGGTTTCTGCCCGACAGGATCGAGCCCGACCAGACGTTCCGTATCGAGCATCTGGGTAGCTTTTTGACAGGTCTGGGCGAGCGCGGCGTGACACAGGTTTGCTTTGCGGGTGCCATTCGCCGCCCGACCATCGATCAGGCTCTGATCGATGCCGAGACGCAGCTCCTGGTGCCACAGATCGCTGCCGCCATGGTCCAGGGGGATGATGCAGTGCTTCGGGTGGTGCTGGACATCTTCGAGACTGCTGGTTTCACCATTTGTGCGGCTCACGATCTGGTGCCGGGCCTTTTGCCGGAGGCGGGCGTGCTGACGGCGCAGCAGCCTGACGAGCGCACCGCAAGTGAGGTCGCGCGCGCCGATGCCTTCCTTGCGGCCATGGGTGCAGCCGATCTTGGACAAGCATGCGTGGTGCATCGCGGGCAGGCTTTGGCCGTCGAAGCAATCTTCGGCACAGACTGGATGCTCGAAAGCCTGGCCGCGCGCCCGGATGGTCGCGGCGGCATCCTCTACAAGGCCCCCAAACTGGGCCAGGACCGCCGCATCGACCTGCCCGCAATCGGGCCTGAAACTGTCCGGAACGCCGCCAGAGCGGGTCTCGACGGCATCGTGATCGAGGCCGGCGGCGTTATGGTGCTGGACGCCGCGACGTGCATCAAAGCAGCGGACGACACAGGGCTTTTCCTTTGGGTGCGTGCCCCATGACCCTTCATCTTGCCGGAAATACGCAAATCCAATGGCGGCCCTGAAGCTCTTCCTTCTGGCCGGCGAACCCTCGGGCGACAAACTCGGCGGGGCGCTGATGGCAGGGTTGAAAACACTTCGGCAAGATGTTGAATTCATGGGTGTTTCAGGCCCCGAGATGCAGGCGCACAGCATGGAGAGCCTCTTTCCGATGGAGGAACTATCGGTCATGGGCATCGCCGAGGTTTTGCCCAAGTACCCCGAATTGCGGCGCAGGCTGCACCAGACGGCGGAAGCCTGCCTCGCGTGGCAGCCCGACGCGCTCATCACCATTGACAGCCCCGATTTTTCGCTCCGACTGGCCAGGCTGGTGAAGGAAGGATCGGACATTCCAACGATCCACTACGTGGCCCCTTCGGTCTGGGCGTGGCGGCCGGGCAGGGCCGAGAAGATGGCCCGCCAGATCGATCACGTGCTCGCACTCTTGCCATTCGAACCGCCGTACATGCAGGAGGCAGGCATGACCTGCGATTTCGTGGGCCATCCTGTGGTTGCAGAATCTGTTGCAACCCATGAAGAACAGGCGAAATTTCGCGCTGACAGTGGTGTCGGTGATGATCCCATCATCCTCGTCCTGCCAGGCTCGAGGCGAAACGAGGTTGCCCGCCTTGCGCCGATCTTCGGCGAGGCGCTCCGCCCCGTCCTGGCCAAGATGCCGGATGTCCGACCCGTGGTGCCCGCCGTGCACGCCGTTGCAGGCGAGGTGCAGGATGCCGTGCGCAATTGGCCGGGTGCGCCCATCGTGATCGACCCACGTGCCACACCGGACGCCGAGCAGCAGAAGCGTTCCGCCTTCGCGGCTGCCGATGCGGCGCTCGCGGCGTCGGGGACCGTCTCGCTCGAACTGGCGGCGAACGCGACGCCGATGGTGATCGCCTACGATATGAACTGGCTTTCCTGGCAGATCATGAGCCGCATGGCCAAGATCGACACGGTCACGCTGGTCAACCTGGTGGCGGAAGAGAAGGTCGTTCCCGAATTTCTGGGGCCAGCGTGCAAACCGACTGAGATATCAAAGGCTTTGCTAGCGATCCTGAACGACGCAGACGCGCGACAGGCGCAGATCACAGCGATGTCCGAAACCATGGCGAAGCTCGGCAAAGGCGGTGAAGCCCCGGGCCTCCGCGCGGCGCGGTCGGTGCTCAATCACCTCGGGGCGCCGAATCCTTGAATAGAAATCGGACTGGAAACCTTTGAAGTTTCCATCATCGCGCGGTGCCTCAGGACTTTCTCAACGATCCTTACCGCACGCGACAAATTTCGCTGCGGTCCGTACGGGTGCACCGACGCAACACTGCTGTGACACCGACGTGCCGTTTTGCCCGAATTTCTCGCATTTGCAGGCGTTAACTCGCGCGACCGCGCGCAGGCAACGCCACTGACCGTACGACAGGTTAAAACCGCGTTCAGGCGCCCCGCCAGATCCAGCCGCCGCCGAATACGCGCGTGCCGCCTGTTTCGTAGAATACGCAAGCCTGCCCAGGCGAAACGCCTTCTTCCGGCGACAGCAGTTCCACTTCCGCTTCCGTCGCCGAAAGCGGTCTCACCAAGGCCTCCATCGGCGGTTTCGTCGAGCGGATCTTGACCGAAAGCGGCCATTCGCTTGCGCTGTCGAACGGGGCATCGCCCAGCCAGTTGATCTCGCGCACCGGCACTGTCCGGGTCGCCAGAAGCGCCTTCGGGCCAACCACGACCCGCTTGTTGTCAACGTCGAGCTTCACCACATAAAGCGGTTCGTCGAGCCCGCCAATGCCAAGGCCCCGGCGCTGGCCGATCGTGTAATGGATTACACCCCGGTGCTCGCCCAGAACCCGGCCATCGGCATGAACGATCTCGCCCTTTTCTGCGGCCCCGGGGCGGAGTTTTTCGATCACCCCGGCATAGTTGCCGTCCGGCACAAAGCAGATATCCTGGCTGTCGGGCTTGTCCGCCACGGCAAGTCCATGGCGTTCGGCCAACGCCCGCGTCTCGGCTTTGGACGTCAGGTGGCCCAGTGGAAACCGCAGGAAATCAAGCTGTTCCGGTGTCGTCGAGAACAGGAAATACGACTGATCTCGCGCCGGATCGCCCGCCATGTGAAGCTCGGACCCTGCCGCGCCCATCTTGCGCTGGATATAGTGGCCGGTCGCCATGCAATCGGCGTCGAGGTCCTTGGCGGTTTCCAAGAGGTCTTTGAACTTGACGCGTTCGTTGCACCGGATGCATGGCACGGGTGTTGCGCCCGCCAGATAGCTTTCGGCGAATTCGTCGATCACCGCATCCCGGAAGATGTTTTCATAGTCGAGCACGTAATGCGGAAAGCCCATGTCTTCGGCGACCCGGCGCGCATCGTGAATATCGATGCCGGCGCAGCAGGCGCCCTTTTTCGCAAGCGCCGCGCCATAGTCATACAGCTGCAGCGTCACGCCGACGACATCGTAGCCCTGACTTGCCAGTTCGGCGGCCACGACAGAACTGTCGACGCCGCCCGACATCGCAACAACCACCCGTGTCTCCGAAGGGGGCTTCGGAAACCCAAGCGAGTTCAAATCGTTCCTGCGGTCAAGCGGCATCGGTTGTCCAAGTGTCCGTTGGGGAATTGAAATGAAATATAGAAAAATTGGCCCCATGAACAAGGCCGGGCTTCATAGTCGATTAAGTCTCCTCTGACATACAACTGGCACCTGCTTAGAAGGGGCCTGCGCCCATGTACTTGAAAAAAGTCAACGGACCGCGCGCGGTGACCTTGCCCGATGGCACCGTCATGACGCGCGCCGATCTGCCGGACGCCAAGACACGGCGATGGGTGGCCAGCCGCAAGGCGGCCGTCGTCAAAGCCATTCGCCATGGTCTCTTGACGCATCAAGAGGCGCTGGAGATCTACGATCTGTCTGACGAGGAGCTGAACGCGTGGCACGTTGCGGTTGAGCAACATGGCGAGGTAGCCCTGAAAGCAACGACAATTCAGCGTTATAGACAACCATAGATTGTATTGTTAAACTTTCAGTTAGTAACCGGCAATTAACCAATTGGGTCCATGAATTAATGTACCAGTCATACTAACTGCGGAGATGTGAAATGCGCGTGCTCTTGGTTGAAGACGATCCGACGACCTCCCGCAGCATCGAACTGATGCTGACCCATGCGAACCTGAACGTATATGCAACCGATTTGGGCGAGGAAGGCATCGATCTGGCCAAGCTTTACGATTACGACCTGATTCTTCTTGACCTCGACTTGCCGGACATGGACGGCCATGAAGTACTGCGTCAGTTGCGTCTTGCGCGTGTTGAGACCCCAATTCTGATCCTGACCGGATCCGACGACACGGAAAGCAAGATCAAGGGCTTCGGGTTTGGCGCCGATGACTACCTTACGAAACCGTTCCACCGCGAAGAACTGGTTGCGCGCATCCATGCGATCATCCGTCGCTCGAAAGGGCACGCCCAATCGGTCATCAAGACTGGCAAGGTCTCGGTCAATCTTGACGCGAAGACGGTCGATGTGGACGGCAAAACGGTCCACCTGACCGGTAAGGAATACCAGATGCTGGAGCTCCTTTCGCTACGGAAGGGCACAACACTCACGAAAGAAATGTTCCTGAACCACCTTTATGGCGGAATGGACGAACCGGAGTTGAAGATCATCGACGTCTTCATCTGCAAGCTTCGAAAGAAACTCTCGGTCGCAACGGACGGCGACAATTACATCGAAACGGTCTGGGGGCGGGGCTATGTCCTCCGGGACCCGGAACCGCTGACGATGACAGAAGAGCCGGTACGCGCGACAGCGTGACGACATGATCGGGCAGGGCTGAGCCGCAAGGGCACGCACAGGCACGCCCTTGCGGCTTTTTAGCATCCCGCAACGGCAAGTCTCTTCGACATTCACCACGACTTCACATCCGTCTCGGTCACGCTCTAACGTCTGCTTCCAGTTTGTGTTCGTCGCTACTGGACGGCACCATGATGCGCCCCTATCCATGGGCTGATCTCACTGGAGCATGTGGCATGGCAGATGACGTTCAGTCCTTGACCGAAGCGGAAGCGGCCGACGAACTGGCTCGATTGGCCAAGCTGCTGGCGGCGGCGAACAAGGCCTATCATGCCGACGACGCGCCCGAGATCTCTGATGCGGAGTATGACGAACTCAAGCGGCGAAACGCAGCCATCGAAGCGCGATTTCCTTCACTTAAGCGGGCGGATTCTCCTTCGGATCAGGTGGGTGCGGCCCCAGCTACCGGCTTTCAGAAGATCACCCATTCGGTGCCGATGCTTTCCTTGGCGAATGCCTTTTCGGACGAAGATGTGCGCGAATTCGATGCGTCCGTTCGGAAGTACCTGGGCCTCGCCAGCGATGCTGCGCTTGAGTTCACGGCAGAACCCAAGATCGACGGCCTGTCGCTGGCGCTCCGATACGAGCATGGCAAGTTGGTGAGTGCCGCAACACGCGGCGATGGCAACACCGGCGAAAACGTGACCGCTAACGCAAGAACGATTGCCGACATACCCACGCAGCTCACCGATGCGCCTGATCTGCTTGAGGTGCGGGGCGAAGTCTATATGTCCCACGCCGATTTCGAAGCGCTGAACGCGCGCCAAGCACAGGCAGGCGAGAAGACTTTTGCAAATCCGCGAAACGCCGCTGCGGGCTCGCTTCGCCAGTTGGATGCCAGCGTGACCGCCAAGCGTCCACTCCGGTACTTCGCCTATGCCTGGGGCAGCCTGTCCGCTCCCCTCGCAGACACCCAGAAAGGCGCCATCGACCGACTGGCAGCGCTCGGCTTTCAGATCAACCCGCTGACGGCCCTTTGCGATGGACCAGAGGCCATGATTGCCCACTACGCGTTGATCGAGGAACAGCGTGCAACGCTCGGCTACGACATCGACGGCGTGGTCTACAAGGTCGATGATCTGACCTTGCAGGGGCGGCTTGGCTTCCGGTCGACAACGCCGCGGTGGGCGATCGCGCACAAGTTCCCGGCGGAGCTTGCCTGGACCCGGCTGGAGGGCATCGACATACAAGTCGGACGCACCGGCGCCCTGTCGCCGGTCGCACGCTTGCAGCCGGTGACCGTGGGCGGTGTCGTCGTCTCGAACGCGACGCTTCATAACGAGGACTACATCGCAGGCCTTGGCGGCGACGGTCAGCCCATTCGCGGCGGCAAGGACATCCGCGTTGGCGACTGGGTGCAGGTCTATCGCGCGGGCGATGTGATCCCGAAGGTGGCCGATGTCGATTTGTCGAAGCGGCCCGAGGGCGCTGAGCCATTCGTATTCCCCGACCGCTGCCCTGAGTGCGACAGTCCGGCCATTCGAGAGGCCGGCGATGCCGTGCGGCGCTGCACGGGCGGTCTGATCTGTCCCGCGCAGGCGGTCGAGAAGCTGAAGCACTTCGTTTCGCGCGCCGCCTTCGATATCGAGGGCCTTGGCGCCAAACAAGCCGAGCAGTTTTTCGAAGACGGCTGGGTCAGGGAGCCGGCGGATATCTTCGAACTGGAAGCGCACTATGGCAGCGGCCTTCAACAGTTGAAGAACCGCGAGGGTTGGGGGGACAAATCGGCTGCCAACCTCTTTGCCGCCATCGCCGAAAAACGCCGCATTGACTTCAACCGTTTGCTTTTCGGTCTTGGCATTCGCCATCTGGGCGAGTCCGCCGCCAAGGATCTGGCCCGACACTTCCCCGACTGGTCCGCTCTGGCGTCCACCGTCGATCAGGCGACCACGGAACAGGCCCGCGATGATGCCGGCAGGGCCGCGCTGGATGTCAGCCCTGCGTGGAGCGAACTTCTGGCCATTGATGGCGTCGGTCGCACTCTGGTTTCGTCCCTAATTCAGGCGTTTTCGAACGAGGACGAGCGCGCCAGTTTCGAACGGCTGGTCGCCCTGCTGGACATTCAGCCCCTCGAAGCCGCCGCGACGGACAGCCCCGTTGCGGGCAAGACCGTGGTGTTCACCGGGACGCTCGAAAAGATGACCCGCGCCGAGGCGAAGGCGCGGGCCGAAGTACTTGGCGCCAAGGTGTCGGGCTCGGTTTCGGCCAAGACCGATCTGGTCGTGGCGGGCCCCGGCGCAGGCTCCAAAGCCAAGAAAGCCGCCGATCTTGGCATCGAGACGCTTGACGAAGACGGCTGGCTTGCCTTGATCGGAGAGGCATGAGCACACGGCCGGAAATCCTCTTTCCTCTCTTCGCCCCGCTGGAGACGCTGACGGGGGTCGGCCCCAAGATGGTCAAGTCCCTGGCCGGCCTGGACATCGAAAGTCCGCGTGACCTGATCTTCACCTTGCCCACCAGCGGGATCGATCGCAGGTTCCGATCCACGCTCAACGGTCTGCCGCTGCCCTCTACGGTCACAACCGAGGTCAGGGTCGAGCGGCACATCCCCGCGCGCGTAAAGGGGCGCCCGTATCGGGTCGAGGTCGAGGACGCGGAATTGCCCTTCAATCTCGTCTTTTTCCACGCCAGCCCGTCCTGGCTGCAACGCACGCTGCCCGTGGGCGAAAGCCGCATCGTGTCGGGCAAGGCCGAATTGTTCGACGGTCTGGCGCAGATGGTGCACCCGGATCACATCGTGCCTGTCGCGAAGGCGGGCGAAATTCCCGAGTTCGAGGCGGTCTATCCGCTCACGCAGGGCGTTACGCTCAAAAAAATGACCAAGGCGATCGAAGGGGCGCTGACCCGCGCGCCGGAGTTGCCGGAGTGGATCGATCCCGCCTTGAAGGAACGCGAAGGCTGGCCTGATTGGCAGGACGCCGTCATGGCCGCGCACAGGCCCAATACATCGGCCGATCTGTCGTCAACCGCACCGGCGCGGCGGCGGCTGGCCTATGACGAACTGCTGGCCCATCAGGTGATGCTGGCGCTGTTGCGGGCCGAACGACGGGCGCGCAGCGGTCGGGCCTCGGTTGGAACGGGCAAGCTGCAAGGTGCAGTACTGGCCGCCTTGCCGTTTCAACCGACCGGGGCCCAGGAACGGGCGTTTCGTGACATCGCCGACGATATGGCGCGTCCGGAGCGCATGAACCGGCTGTTGCAGGGCGATGTCGGCGCAGGCAAGACATTGGTTGCACTGATGGCTCTTCTGACAGCCGTGGAAGCCGGCGGGCAGGGTGTCTTGATGGCGCCCACCGAGATCCTCGCGCGGCAGCACCTGCAAGGGCTGCAACCGCTCGCGGAGGCGGCGGGCGTGGTGATCGAACTGCTTACGGGCCGCGACAAGGGGGCAGAGCGCGCGGCCAAGCTAATGGCCCTGAAGGACGGTGACATTCACATTCTGGTCGGCACCCATGCGGTGTTTGTGGAAGACGTCGTCTTCAAGGACCTGCGGCTGGCGGTGATCGACGAACAGCACCGCTTCGGGGTCGCGCAGCGGATGATGCTGGGCCAGAAGGGCGACCGGACGGACGTTCTGGTGATGACGGCGACGCCAATTCCGCGTTCGCTCAGTCTGGCGCAATACGGGGATATGGAGGTCTCGATCCTTGATGAAAAGCCGCCCGGGCGCACGCCAGTAACGACGGCCATGGTCGCCGCCGACAAGATGGACCAGGTGGTCGAACGCCTGCGCGCCGCCGTCGCGGAAGGTCGCCAAGCGTTCTGGGTCTGCCCCTTGGTCGATGAAAGCGAGGTCAGCGCCAAGACCGCAGCCGAGAGCCGGTTCAAAGCGCTACGCGCCGCCCTTGGCGAGGGCGTTGTGGGGCTGGTCCACGGCCAGATGCCGCCCAAGGACAAGGACGCGGCCATGGCGGCTTTTGTCGCGGGGGAAACCAAGGTTCTTGTGGCGACGACCGTGATCGAGGTGGGGGTCGACGTGCCCAACGCTTCGATCATGGTGATCGAGGGCGCGGAAGGGTTCGGATTGGCGCAGCTTCACCAGTTGCGCGGGCGCGTCGGGCGAGGCGCCAAGGTCTCGACCTGCCTCCTACTCTATTCCACGCCGCTCAGCGAAAGCGGGCGCAAGCGTCTCGACGTGATCCGGGACACCGAAGACGGGTTTCGCATCGCGGAAGAAGACCTGATCATGCGAGGCGCGGGAGACGTGCTGGGCACAGCGCAGTCCGGCCTGCCGCGTTTCCGCATCGCAGACCTGGAACGGCAGGCTTCGTTGATGGCGGTGGCGCAAGACGACGCGCGGGCCCTGATCGCCAGCGACCCTGACCTGCGGACGCCGCGGGGCGAGGCTATGCGCGTGCTGCTCTGGTTGATGGAGCAGGATCAGGCAATCCAAATGATTTCAGTGGGTTAGCATAAAAGTTCTATTTTGTTCGCAAATGTTCTTAAAAAGTTCTTTACAGAACGTTGCGAATTTGAGAACAATTAGCTAACAAATGCAGCCCGCCCGCTGCCTGATCCTCGCAAAGAAGGAGCCATTGAGATGCAGGACCTGAAAGATACTTTTTCGCGCAATGCCGCGACCTTGCCATACGACTTCGCCGGTGTTGCCGCCCTTGTCGTGATTATTTTCACGGGCCTGACGCTTCCCAACCTCTTCTGAACTGCCTGCGGTCTGGAAAGCCGGTCCTACGCATCGCCTGCCTGATGCTTCGATCTGTCCCTCGTGGTTCCCTGTCCCGGACCCACTGACCGGCGCCTTGCCAGATACGCCTACTGACCGCCGCCGTCCCACCCCGGACGTGCGGCGGTTTTTTATTTCGCCGAAGCTACGCCTCGTCGATCCACCGGGGAGGCTCTGCCTCCCTGGACCCCTCCGGAGTATTTACAGCAGGAAGAAGCGTATCTGGTTCAGGCCGCTTTGGCTTGCGCCTCGGCCATTGCCTCGGCAGTGGCCTCCAAGGCCAGCATGATGGACGCGTGCCGGTTCTTGAAGTCGCGTGCCGGTTCCAGAACCGAGAAATCGTCGAAGGGCGCGTCCGGTACTGGGCCATTCTGGGTCAGCATGGCGCGCAGTTGATCGCGCGCCTTCTCGATCTCGGGCAGGGTCCGTCCAACCGCAACCGCGCCCAGAACGGACGCCGAGGCCTGTCCAAGCGCGCAGGCTTTCACGTCTTGTCCGAATTCGGCGATGGCGCCGTCGCGGAGGACGACATCCACCGTCACCGCCGATCCGCACAGCGGCGAGCGCTTCTTGGCGGTCGCATCCGGCTGAGACAGCCGCTCGCTCAGCGGGATATCCGCCGCAAGTTCCAGTATGCGACCGGCATAGAGTTTCTTCAGATCGGTTTCGGCCATTACCTTTCCTTCTCCGCATGCTCCCCCTATCTAGGGCGCTCCGGCGTTTATGAAAGGATTGGCCGATGACCTTCGATCCTGCAAGTCTGAAGTTCAACGATCAGGGGCTTATCCCGGCCATTGCGCAGGATGAGACCGGTGATGTCCTGATGATGGCCTGGATGAACGCCGACGCCGTGGCGCGCACGTTGGAAACGGGCCGTGTCACCTATTGGTCGCGCTCACGGCAGGCGTTCTGGGTGAAGGGCGAGACCTCGGGCCATACGCAACGGCTGATCGAGATGCGCGTGGATTGCGATCGCGATTGCCTTTTGCTGATCGTCGCGCAAGAGGGGCCTGCGTGCCACACCAACCGCCGGAGTTGTTTCTATACCGCGGTGCGGGACGGTGCGGAAGTGGAGATCTTATCCCCACTTGTTGACTAAACAGGGGCGTTTTCTGGGGATAACTCAAAGACCGACCATGCGCCGGATGTCGGCCGGTGTTGCGCCATCGGCGCGATACTTTTGGATCGCACGTGCATCGTCGCGCTTTGCCAGGCGTTTGCCATCGTCGTCCCGGATCAGCTTGTGGTGGTGGTAGATGGGTGTCGGCAAACCCAGAAGGACCTGCAAGACGACATGGATTTTCGTGGCCTCGAAAAGGTCTTCGCCCCGGACAACATGGGTGATGCCTTGGGCGGCATCGTCCAAAACGACCGAGAGGTGATAGGACCCCAGATAGTCCTTGCGCGACAGGACGATATCGCCAATGCCCTGAAAGACCTCACGGGCAGTGAACCTGACAATCCCCTGCGCTGGTGTGCCGGTTTCGGTGAAACTGTACTCGGGTTTGGACAGCGCCGAGGACATATCGAGCCGAAGCGCGGTATTCTTCGGGAACTTCTTCAGTCGGTTCGTCTTTTCACGGCAGGTGCCCGGATAGACGAGCCCATCCGGTCCATGAACCGGCGTGCCATCCTGCGGCGCGCTCATCGCCGCTTCGATGTCACGGCGCGTGCAGGTGCAGGGATAAAGCAGGCTTTTTTCGTGCCAAAGGGTTTGCAAAGCATCGCGGTAAGCAACCGCGCGGTCGGACTGGCGCATCGCCGGCTCTTCCCACGAAAGGCCCAGCCAGTGCAGATCGTCGTAAATCATTTCTTCCCATTCGGCCCGCGCGCGCGTCTGGTCGATGTCCTCGATCCGAAGCAGGAAGTCTCCGTTCTCGGCCCGCGCCATGTCATGTGCCAGCATCGCGGAATAGGCGTGCCCAAGATGCAGGGGACCCGTGGGCGAGGGCGCGAACCGTGTGCGCAAGCTCACGTGCGTCGCAGGACGTAGACGGTCGAGGTCATCTCTTTGCCAGGAAGATGCGGGCCGTCCTGTTCGAAGGCGACCTCGAGGTCCGGCGCAAGGGCGAGGAAATCCAGCCGATCTGTGTAAGTCCGGTCCTTCATCGTCGCTTCATTGAAGGAAAACGCCAGAAGGCCACCGGGCGCGAGGCAACCCGCCAGCATGTCCAGAGTCTCGGGCGGGGCCGCACCCAGGCTGACCACCCCGCAGGCGGCCAGAATGGCATAGTCGCCCGCCTTGATGTGGCCCATCGAGCCGGGTTGGCCCAACCAGACCTGGCGATAGACGTCTCGTGCTTCGGCCTTTTCAAGCATCTCGGGCGAGATATCGGTGCCGTCGATCACGTCGAAGCCAACCGCTTTCAGCGCCATGCCGCAAAGCCCGGTGCCGCAGCCGAAATCGAGCACCGGCTTTTCGACATTCGCCCCTGATTGACGCAGCGCCATGGCGATGCGGCCCGGGGTGGCGTATCCCCAGTCCTTCATATCCTCGTCATAGGACGCGCCCCATTTGGCATAGATTTCTTGTGTCTCTTCGACACTTCGAGGCGTCCAAAGCTCTGGCGTGATCTTCTCGGTCATGGGCTTCGACACTAACGGGAATAGTCCAGCGTGCAACGCCTACTCGGCGGCGGCCCGGTGATCGGCGCCAAGCCAATCCAGCCAATCTGCCTTGGCGCGATCGGTATAAGCCTTGTAGCGGTCGCGACGCCCGCGCCGTCCGCCTTTGGCATCGACAGGCGGGAAGAGTCCAAAGTTCACGTTCATCGGCTGAAAGGTCTTCGCGTCGGCCCCGCCGGTGATGTGCGTCACCAAGGCGCCAATTGCCGTTGTTTCGGGCACCGGGGGCAGGGACGCCCCCGTGATCTCGGCGACGGCCAGACGGGCCGCCAAAAGCCCCATCGCGGCGCTTTCGACGTAGCCTTCGACACCGGTGATCTGCCCGGCAAAGCGGATGTTCGGGCGCGATTTCAGGCGCATCTGGTCGTCGAGCAGCGCCGGGCTGTTGAGGAACGTATTCCGGTGGATGCCGCCGAGGCGCGCAAATCTTGCCGCGTCCAGCCCGGGGATCATGCGAAACACGGCCTTCTGTGCGCCGTATGTCATCTTGGTCTGAAAGCCCACGATGTTCAGAAGCGTGCCTAGTTTGTTGTCTCGCCGAAGCTGCACGACGGCATGAGGTTTCACCTCGGGATCGTGGGGATTCGTGAGTCCCACGGGCTTCATCGGCCCATAGCGGAGCGTTTCGCGCCCCCGTTCGGCCATGACCTCGATCGGCAGGCACCCGTCGAAATAGCCTGCGGTTTCACCCTCTTTGAACGCTGTCTTGTCGGCCGCCAGCAGAGCATCGATGAAGGCCTCGTAGGTGGGCTTGTCCATCGGGCAGTTGAGATACGCGGTGCGCTCCTCGTCCGTCTCGCCCTTGTCATAACGCGACTGGGCCCAGGCGACTGACATGTCGATGCTTTCGGCATAGACGATGGGCGCGATCGCGTCGAAGAACGCCAGGCTTTCCGCCCCGGTTTCGCGCGCGATGGCGTCGGCCAGAGCCGAAGACGTTAGGGGACCCGTCGCGATGATCCAATGACCGTCCGTGGGCAGGTCCGTCACCTCCCCGGGTTCGAAGCTGATATTTGGGTGGGCGCGAAGACGGGCGGTGATAGCGTCGGCAAAGGCTTCGCGGTCCACCGCCAGGGCGCCGCCTGCGGGCAGGCGGTGTGCGTCGGCCATTTCCATGATCAGCCCATTTGCGGCGCGCATCTCCCAATGAAGAAGCCCTACAGCGTTTTGTTCGTCGTCGTCAGACCGGAAGGAGTTCGAACACACCATCTCGGCAAACTGCCCAGTCTTATGGGCGAACGTGCCCGTCTGGGGCCGCATTTCGTGCAAGGTCACCGAAACTCCGCGTTCCGCTGCCTGCCAGGCCGCTTCGGACCCGGCCAGGCCCCCGCCGATGATATGAAGTTGCGCGCTCATGGGCGCGATGTAGACCGCTTGTCACCTTTTGAAAAGGTCAGCCCGCGCGGGCGATGTCGAAGTCTTCGCGAAATGGGCTGTCGTCCCCGGAAGACCGGGCAGGAGGTGCAATTGGTGCTTCCTGCGGGGCTCCCATGGGGTCGTGGTCGTCCCAGGCGTCTTCCGCTTCCTGCATTCGAGCCAGATCGGCTGTCATCAAGAGCGCGCCTATCAGGGCCAGATCACCCCAGAACGCGCCAACGTCACCGCCTGCATAAAGGGCGAGGTAGCTTGAATAGAACACCACCAGTGACAGGACCAGGGCGGCCGCACGGCGAAAAAAATTGAAAAGCACGAACCCGGAGAGAATGAGGACCACGCCGCGCATGGTCGTGTCAGAAACGTCGGCAGAGACGAGCGGGACCAGGAAGTTCGACAGGCTCCCTGACCCGATCAGGCCAACGGCCATCGCGATGAAGTAGGACACGACAAGCAGGCGCGTTCCGCCCTGAGGGGTCATAAAGTCCGATATCCGCATAATCAGCAGTCTTTCAAAGCAGAACAGAACGGGCGGAATGAAGCCCGTTCTTCAACAAAAGAATGCAATCGCGGCCATTGTCGGGCCGAATATGATAAATTTTAAGGGGTTTGCGGCAACAAAAAGGCGACGCCCGCCGGTGCGGGCGCCGCTCTCTTCGCTTGGAACTCAGTTCACCAAAGGCCGCGCCGCACCAGAGGTGCCACAGGGTCCGGTGTGCGGAAGAGACGGGTATGCGGATCCGTGCCTCCCGCCGTTCCAAGTGAAATATTCAGGCCCAGACCGATGCGGGTTTCTCCCCCGGCGCTGTCTTGCCCGGAAAGGCCGGAGTGGGTCGCGCTGGCATAGATACCGACAGGCGAGCCAAAGGGACTGTAAGTCGCGGTAACGCCGGCCTCATAGGACGTCGCACTGAAGCCTGCTTCATCGAAATCGGCCAGATCGAGCGAAAGCTCGAGGTCCAATGCAGGCGTGATTTCATGCGCCAGCGCCGCGCCTGCGAAGACATAGTCCAGTCCGTGATCGGCCGAGCCCATGCCGATACGGCTTTCTACAACCGTGTTGAGGCCGAGCGACAGCATGCCTTGCACGTCGACGGGCGGTCGATGCTTTACGGCTCCATCGGCGTGGAAGGCATGCTGTCGCTCGGCCTCAACACGGTTGTAGAAAGCCGTATCGGCATGGGCTGGGCCGATCACG
>JAAUYH010106120.1_pt1 | contig 35572 bp, 19 predicted proteins | sample 7278061 | NCBI WGS metagenome assembly JAAUYH01 (sample SAMN14350203, study PRJNA611818) | marine sediment metagenome | isolation source: surface marine sediment (0.6m) | place: French Polynesia: Moorea | collected 2018-08 | reverse complement strand
CTTCATCATTATGCCCAACAGGACGAAGCAAGCATTGAACGCAGTAACATTTTGTTATGTCGCACAAGGTAGCCATACGCAGACTGACCTATGGGGCGGCTACAAAGACCTAATCGCGTAGGGATGCGAGCATAAGACGGTGAATCACACAGAAAACTATATTGATCCCGTCACAGGTGCGCACACTAACGAAATCGGAGGCGTTCGGAATGCGATTAAGGCACCATACAAGCGCATGCGCGGGAATCGCACACACTTTCAGTCCCACCTTGAAGAAGCGGCGTGTCGCATGATGCATTGTTCGGCCGAGCACCCTGAGCGCTTGCTCGATGCGTTCCTCAATGGCGTACGCTTGGTGCACGGCAACTTATTGGCTTAAAAAGCATTGATCCTGTAGTTTCATTACTTTTTTATTTTCTGTGTGTATTAGAAAAAGGAGCGGGTACGCATACTAAAGCGATGCAATTGTCGCATACTGGTCTCATCACTGACTATCAGGTAAACAATATCTGGATTCTTGAGTACAATTACATCAATGCTTGAGAATGTAGTAAATGGTGATTCAATTCGAAGTTTGTGCAATCAAGCACTCAATTCGAGCCAAAGAAGGAACACGTTGTGAGTTCAGGAGTATTTGAAGTAAGACTAGTCTAAGAATAGAATTAATCATCTGTAAACTTTTCCTGATATGAGTTTCGCATGGGTGGATGTGCGTAATGGAAGACTCCACATAGATGACGGATCAAATAGTTGTCTTCTCGTCGTGACTTGACATGGATAAACATTAATATTGTGCAAACATATTTGAATGGAATCTATTTTTTGTCGTCTTCAAACTCTGAATACACATTTTCTAGTTGAAATATACGTTGACGTGTAGAAATCAAATATTAAAGTGATCCGAGGAAATTGAAGCATGTTACCAAGCGTAGGCTCCAAAAATTCAGACACCGGATATTAGAAAAGAGAGTGGATTACGATCTGCACTTCAGATTCAGCGAGAAAAAAAGATTCGTGATTAGTAGGACACGTTCCGATCAAGTGTAGGCTAGTTTAATCTCAAGTAGTGTAGTCTCTTGATATGGTCTGCAGCAAAATCAAGAAGTACATGCAATAGAATATTTCATACAATAGCTCATGACCTGTGTGGCAGGGTGTGAAGCATGTTGTTTAGAAAGGCTGAACCTATTCATCATCTTCTGTACAGTTTTGATCAGACTTCTCCCCAAACTAAATTATTTACATGACAGTTGGCGATGCGAACTACATGCCATAAGGTATACAATCTTCATTATGCAGCTCGATACTGTGGTAGGGCATTAACCGTTTGCTTAGCGTTCGTTCTACTATTTGAATCCATTGCTTCTGCGGTGGCGGCATGGTTCCAAACATCTGGTTTATGCATTCTTTGTAATGTCGTCATCTTAAAAAATGCTCTACAAAACATCCCTGCCTAAAATCAGTCGCACCATAAAGTCAGAATTCAGATACTCAAGGAACAGTACTCTGAAGTTTCGCAGTAATATTCCATGTTGTACCGAATAGGCTCGAGTTGTTTTTCGCCTACTGGAATTATCAAGTGAAAGTAATGAGGTGATTTAACATACGGGGCTGCAGATGGCGAATAAGCAAAGCTGCCTTGTCTCTAAACACGGCTGCATTGTTTCTGCCTACTCAATTTTCTCCAAACAATTTCCTGGAGTAATTATAGCATTGTGCAGGCTTTCCTCAATTTCAAGTGCTATATGGATTTAAGAGTCAGCGGGAGTGCTGTTTGCTGTATACACATAATGTCGAAAGCTGTCATGAACAAACACTTGCCATCGATTCAATAAGATGGTTAATCAAGACTCTTTGAAAACTCCTTCATGAAGTCAAGCTGGAGTTGTCAAATAGTTACTGCCAAGAAAAGAAGGTTAAGATTCTGCGCCAATTGCCTACCCTCGTCTGTACCGTAATGGTGCTCAGAGAAAAAGAATGCAGCATTAGGACGAAAGTGGTCAGTATTACGGATCTTACGAAATAAAGGTTCTTGCAACCCTAAAAATGAATCCCATCCGAGAGCTGCAACGCTTCGTAGTATCATGTTCTTTCGCCTGTGTCTTTCAACAGTCCAATAGGCACGAGTAACTGTACCAGAATAACAGTAACTGGGAAACCGGTTCCGAGTATCAATGCAGATTGTGGGCAGGCCTGGCACGACTCAGTTGTTCATATCCCTCATATATTTTTCTATTTGAATGTGTTCATACTCTCTTGAAACTGAATGGTTGTGAATCCTTCAAAGTTCGGTATCAGATCGAGTATCATCCCCTTCTAGTCGTGTGGGCCAGATGTCAGCAATCTGCTGATTAACCCCTTTGTATGCGTAGAAAATACTATGTTGGTGTTATTTCTTACTTACTGTTCTAGTTATGGATTAGGGGTATTAATATGAGGAACATCGGGAACAACGAATGGTGTCATTTCTGAGGTACAAGATTAACGAGGTCCGGCTCCTACAACCCTGATGAAATGACCCATAGTGTCATCTGAAGGCATCGGAAGCTGCAGGGTATGAAACGCCGACTCGAAGTCGAGATCTTTTAAAATACTTGACTGAAAAGGTATGAGGCACTCTGTTTGATCAGAATACATCATTTGAGTTCTTGATGTTGAAAGAGTTGTGTGTTCTAGGGCAGATTGTAGAAGCAAGAGGGTAGAAGCCAAGCCTTTTGGATACGAAAGTGAACGGAGAGCAATTGTTCTAGCAGAATTAGTATTCGTTTCATTTTTCGGCGATTTCATAGCAATTCGTTTCTCCCTTTTAACACTTCGAAAAGTTGGTGCCCAACAAGAGCGTTTAGTCCAGTTGGCGGAGAAATGGACTACGACTATTAAACGGGCCATTCGCTCAAGGCAAGTTGCAGGTTTGTGTTCTTGTGTCAAGTTCTCTGTGGCTGATGCTTTTGTTCGTCGATCTACGAATGAAGCGGAAAGTCAGTTTATAGTTTTCTACAAAGCAGAATTTGTAGCTAAATCAGGTAACTGCTTACATACCAACAATCTCCGATTAAGACTTCACAATCCTAGTCTTGACATGTCAAATCTGTTGCACATTCACTGTTACTTCTCTTTATCAGACATGAGTGTTGAACAGATGAATTTTCAATTGGAAAAAGTTGACCAAATCATTTTGCGAACTATGGATCAAAGCCGGCGCATCACGTCAATTGGGGGACGCCGAACTAAATCCAGTTCACGTTTGTGTCTCCAACTTCCAAAAGTTTCGGTTTCGAGCAAATGTAAGATTGATCACTTGTGTGTCTGCGGTTAAGCAAAGATGACCATTCTCTAAGAAATAATTTATAATGCATGAGAGTTTTCGGGTCGAAAAACTTCATAGGATCCGATGTTTTTGAGCAATATTTTTTCTGAGCATTCTTCCTCATTTTTATATTTTCAAGCTGTCCAACATTTAAATTCCCCGGTCTCTCGGTTTATTTGCATGATAGAATTCCGAACGATCTTCATTTTCCTACGTTACACTATGTTGAAGTACCCACGATCCGTTCAGCATTAATTCTACTCTTCGCGTCTAGCGGCTTGCTGGTGACCGCCTGTCTTCAACCATCTGGATCGTGTATTCCTTGGAATGCATTGATGTAAGAGAAATTTCGACAATAAATCAGTTTCTCGATGAAATCTATTTCTACGTACTATCGGAAGCATAAAAAACGGGACTGCATACTGTAAAGATTCCAGGTTTGTTGTATCTTCTAATACAGTGCTGTGCTGTAATACATGCCTTTCTCAATCCCAATCGAGATAGGTATTCAGGCAGTCTCCGAGTACTGTACGTACAGTACGTGCTCTGCTCTTATTTTTTGAAGCTTCCACGAATGAGCTCATGCCAATAGTTCAAAAGCAAACAACAGTAGAAAATTATTTACTTCTACTGTACAGTACGTAGTGGAAATAATAGAGTAAGGTACAAATACAGTACCTTTTCTTTAATTTATCCTGCTCCTCCAGCTCAAATTAGTTTTTGCCAAGTATCCTACAAAATGATCCGATCTGGTAGTCACAGCACTGCACCGTCCTGGACAGTATTCCAGCGTCTGTTTCATAAAACAATCCGATTGTCGCGAATCACTTAAAACAAATTCGTTTTCCGTGAATAACGAACCCGACTATCTTTGCTACAAAACACCGCTGCATGATCCAGCTTCACGATGGTGGCATAAACGAATAGTGAAAACATTGTAATACAGTGTTTTGCGGAAATCCTGAAACCTAAGCTGAACCTAATTTATGTTAGTTTCATTTCGTCAGTGGTAGTAACATGACTCCAGATTCAGAGCTACAGATGATAACGTGTCTTCAAACACTGTTGTACAAAATGCGGCTGATGATAAGGATCTTCGATAAAATTTGAGATAGAGAGATCAAATGACTATGACCGATTCTGGGCGATGAAGACGCTACAGCAATTGCTTGGTTGTACCTGGACCCTAGTAATGCTCGAAGTGAAAAGAATGCTGGTCAAGGTCGAAAAGGTGGTACTTGATACAAAAATATAAGTTTTCTATATTTGCATAGTTTTTCCGAGAAAAAATACTGATAGACTCGTTTCTGCTCGATCGATACTCAATGGCACTGACAATGCATAGGTCGGGCGCGCAGCCTCGTAATTCAGAGACTGAAAAACATTTACAACGCGTCAATGAGCGTTTCGTACATTGCAGACACCGTTGTATACAGAAAGCGGGCAAAATTCGTACCAACAAGAATTGGTATTTAGCCCAACTCGCTATCGTGAGGAGCTTATTCCATCTTGCGTGTCAATCTTCTACTAAGGGGAACCCAGAAGTACTTCCCTGCCTCAGTAGTCTTCGAACCCGATAGTCACGAATTCCACGTAATAAAATCGCAGTTGCTGGGAAACCAATCCCGAGTGTCAGTGTAGAATCTAGGTAGGCATGGCATGGCGCAGAAGTAAACTCGTTTGTATCTCGATCATGTCCCTCGCCTGTTATTTAGTTACAATGTACCCACTCGGAAACAGCTATCTTAGGAGCCCATCAAAACTTTATATTGCGCTGACGGTGAGTATCATTCATTTATCTTCATGAGAGTCTGCATTACCACTTTTATGGATTTACTCCCTGTGTAATGAGTAAAAACATATGCTGGCGCACGCTCTCACTTTAAGGTCTGCAGCTATATCTAGTGGTTAACTGTAAGTTAGAATAGTCTTCGCTCCGACAAGGTAGAAACATCAAATAATATCAATTCCGTGGCGCAAGTGTCAGTGTTCCATGGCCTCAAAACGCCCTCTTTAAATAGTGCATAGGGTCTTTTTGGGACATCGGAAGCTTTAGAGCCGGTATCATGCACGTGGTGCCGGGATCTTCCAACATGTTCGACTGCAAAGGTAAGCGGCACTCCAGTTGACCGCAGCATTTGATTTGAGGTGTTACCTCACGTAACTTCAGGCCTTCTAGGCCGGGCTGTAGGCTCATGAATGTAGCAGTTCCACCTTCCGTACTCGTACGTGAACGGGGGGCAATTGGTGTGATAGAACTGGCACCTGCTTGATTCTCATCTTGACTTCTTGGCAACGAAAGATACGGAACTTCTTGGCTCCTATCAGGGTCAGGAAGTGGTACCTGACGAAAGAGTTTCGGTGGAGCAATTGATGGCATGATTACGTTAGGAACGGGGTCGATATTGACGTACGGGCTGAGGTTTGTTGTCTAAGAAGTAGAAGTGAAGTAAGTTCTTAAATGCGTGAAATCTCGAAGGGCTTTGCTGTACTTCATGAAAATGGCTATGACACGCGGAATTTGTCTTAACGAAGGAGTAGAAAGGAGGTGTAATCGGAGAGAAATTTGTTGAAATTCGTTATTATCATGGTCATTCGGAGTTGGAAAAAAGAATGAACTGTCTCAGAAATACAACTCATGAATGTTTCGGAAGATTGTAATAAAAACGACGGAGAAACCGCAGTACATCAACTACAGTGAGTCGACATTCTTAATAAGAAGCGACGTAGTAAAGGAGCTGTACTGATCCTTTCATGGGGGATTTTATGAATCTGTCAAGCCGCTATATATAGTTTCATGGATTCTTCTGAACCATACAAGGGAAACTTTCCCTACATCTGTTTGCCTTTCGATGCTATTCATTCATTGTAATAGCCTACACAGAATACAGTGTTTCAGAGGCTGACGCAGGGTCCCCTTTTCTACTCATTCCGTCTCATAAAACGGTGCCCGTGTTGTATCTGAAGAACAATTTAATTCCTGCTCTCCGCCATTTATAAAGACGATGACACTCATCCTAAGAATGTCTTGAAAGCGTTTAGCAAAGATAGTGATGTTAGAATACTGGGCCAATCTAGCCTGGACTCTAGCTGTGCATACACAGGTCATTCATCATGAATTTTTCAAGCCTATGCGTTTGAATCTACGGTTGTTCGACGCATATTGAAGAATTACTCAGAATGTCTTCTATCACGTTGCAAGTGTGGGATGCCACTATTCAGGCGACCATTTCATGTAAAGTAGGTTATTCTACCGTTCGTGCAACAAGTCACAAAGTTGTGATGTTTTTTGATTCCTCTCCTCCCAAATATTAGAACTATTGACGCCGAACTCCATTAAGTGCTGCTTAGATTAGTCATAAGTCCTCCTAAAAGTGTAAATCCTCCAGTAGCTCTTGACGGGTCTACATTACTAAGCTTAGAGATGCCAGTAATCAATATCCGGTTATCAATTGTTACCAAATTACTCAGAATACCTGAAGTTACCAACTTGTACTAACAGTCCACGACACCATAAAGGGAACCATCACTGTTTCGTGTTATCCAATGAAATTTTCAACAGTGGCACAATTAAATAGCTCATTGGTCCAAAACGAAAAACCCTTGGTTCCCTTTATGGTGCCGTGAACCGTAAAATGGATGACAGAACCTCTTCCTTCCCATTTCTGGAATCTTTTACTAAGATGAAAGAACAAGGTCTTCTGAAAAAAAGGAATAGATTCCTGCCCTGTAGCTGTACTTTCATGATTTTCGTATAACACGGGCGTGACAGCACTTCGGAGTGTCACGTAAAACGTTTTACGTGACAGAATTGAACCGTTGCAGCTCAAAACGGTCAAATTGTTCTCAACAAGTACTTTTAAAATTTGAGTCCATTTCACTCCCGATTTACTCCCAGCAAACAAGTTGTACATCTTGTGAAGGGTGCGAAACTTATGTTGTTTTAAACTCAAACAAATCATGCAGTGCAATTCAGAAAGTGCAGCCCCTGAACCTCAAGGAAAGGCGCAGCTAACTTCTCCCTCGCAGGAAACAGAAGAAGAGAAATGCCCCATTTGCTTTTCACGACCGAATCAGGAAGAACGTGCCACGCTCGTTCATTGTAATCACTGGTATTGTGCGGATTGCACTGCTACTTGGTGGGTCGAAAGCCATACGTGCCCGATTTGCCGCCACCCATTCAATCACGTATTAATTCGACGCAAATTAGATGGAACTATCACTCCCACTGCGCAGAAACATTCTATGAAACACCTTCTTAAAGCAGAATGGATAATGGTCATCGATTTGACGCCGAATTATCTGTAGCGTGCGGCAATCGCGTCTCAGTTATAGCCCGGTGCGAGAATTCGAGATTGCTCTATCTCGCAACACGGGCGAAGGTTAAGATATGGCGCTAAGAAATTTCCAAAGGTGATCCTAAAAATCTGGTGGCAATCTACACTTAATTCAAACGTAAACATCCTCGTCATCTTACCACCGGCAGCTTGTGACTCTCTATTGTTCATTACCCATTACTGTGATGTAACTAACATCAAGTTACAACAGCTCAGGTAGTATCGTAGGTAGTAGCGTCGCAATGTACAAGGCAGAACGATAACGCTACATTAATAGTCACTGGTTTCTGGAAAGGCCTCGACAGATACCTTAATTCGTCTGAAACTTCTAACTTTGACAGGAGTACATTTCTAAGAGATATTAAGAAGTCAATGAGAAGTATCCCAACCATGGTCAATGTACCCCGCTAGCTTTTCCAGGTGAATTCCGATAAAACAATCCCGTCTGTGGGGGAATGTTGCCCAAATTTTCGGCAACTTGGTAAGACGCTTCAAGGTGCCTAGACACTTTCTGTATTCTGAATCTACTTCTATTGCCTAGATGCATGGGCTGAACTTTAGCCTACTAGCATGCGTACTCACGAATTCTATTCTTGTTTTCAAAGCTGCCTCGTCAACTCATTCGCCGCTCAATTGATTCAGTTGGATTGTGCTTTCGGAATGTAAAGACGCATCTTCATTTCTGAGCTACTTTGGCATGACTGCAATGAGTCTGAAGAGCCGAGCGAGGCAATGAACATTCAATTTCCGCCCCTCGGTAATGACTCTAGCATGATTTGATTCAACTGCATCCTCTGCGCCTTCCTTTAGGTTTCCTGAATTATAGCCGTGGGACCATCGTCTTCTCATGTCGGCAAATATGTTCGACAGAGTGTACAAATGTAACCAAATGAAGTTCTCATTTTTGTACCTTCGGAACAACACGACTTCTGAGTAATGATTTCGTTGCTACTTGATTATTACTATTGAGCTAGACTTTACCGAACGTTCGTTGAATGAAACTGCCTCATGTGCCTAAGCTTGATTTTCTTCTCTCTCACTATTCGCTTTGAATATACGTTCCAAGCGAATTTCCGTCTTGGTCCCTAGAGAGACGGATCAAGTAGCTAATTCACAGCCAAACTATCGAAGCCACCAACTTACATTTATTCGATGTTTCATAATTTTTTAGAACCAAGTTAAGAGCACATATGAAGTGATGCCTACAAATTTCTTTAGTATTGCTAAGTTGAAGAAATAGGAACAAGACTCAACAGCAGATACTTAAGACGAGCATCAAGCTCTGAGCTAAGAGTGCAGAACTTGTGAGAATTGCAATATTTGTCTCGCTGTCGAAGTGCACCAATGCACTGGTGTGCCCTATCACTGAGCATGACTGGCGGGCAGACTTTGGGGAATTATCTACCTAGTTGAATATCATTTTCAAATGGTTATATCAAACGAATACATCAGATATTTTCACGAAATGAATAAATTCTTCCGATGATGTGGCAAGTAAAACAAACAAGATGCATCTTAGACCCGCCATTGGCGTAGGATGATTAAAAGAAGGTGAATACAGATTTCCATTGCCAAATATCAGTTCGTCTTAGGTGTTACAAACACTATTCACTTTATACAAAACAGGCTCATCCTTCGCCAAGAGCAAGATAACTTCAGTTAATTTCAGAATCTGGTGAACATCTTGAGTTGATCAAAGTCAAAATAAAGATGAAGAAATAACTGCTTTCATGTGGATACAACGATCACAAGATCGACATCCTCATTTAAGGTTATCCAATTGTAGTTAATTGTCTATCCCTGTGTATTGTGTGCTATAGTATAAACAAAGGTCCCCAACTATGTGTGGGGCATGAACAAAAACGAACTTTAATAAGATGTCATCTCTTCTCTACTACCTATTCTAGTTTCCTTCTCATTCCTCTCTTCTTCCCTCACATCTATCATCCACCATGATTCAGGTTCTCTTACCATAATTTATAGGTTAGCGGTGCTCATTTTCTGTCGTCTCTTCCCTGCAATATAGTCGCCTTTGAGAAAAGCTGCTCCACAGTATTAGGAGTGGGGAGCACGAATCTAGTATCAATATACGTGCCTTACAGGATTTGAGCTCTTTTAAATACTCCCCGTAACATCATCACAGACTTCAGCCACCTCCGGTTCATTATTTCAAATGCTTTTCTCTCAGCAGGAGTCATAAGACGCGAGTTATTTTCTTATAGCTTTACAATCGAACATTCAAAATCTTTGTGTAGAAAATTTTCTTTGATTCCACTTGTTTAGTCAATAACGACATATAATTCAATACGGTTTTTCGATCAATCAGTGGTTACTTAATGTACCTTCGAAAATCTTTGCTTTCAACTATTGACGAAGGCTGTAATCTGGATATTGTCAATCCTGGTCAGCAGTAAGCGCTCATAACTTTCGGTGGCTGAAGTACGAAACCTTATCTTCCCGCACACAAACGTTCGATGAAACTAAAGGCTGTACTGAACCAACATCCATGAGCTGTTTGAATCTCTCCTGGTGCTTTGATTGTAGATGCGATACTAGGTTCGCCCAGCCACTTCCAGATTGTTTTCTAAATGCCCTACAAATACATTGCCAGATTTGTTCCGCTTTATTTTCAACAGTGCAGAAAACTTCTTTGACTCATTTTTCTAGTGTGAAGTCGAAGCCACGCTGCGGCATGCCGCGCTGGTGTACTGATCAGGTATAAAACTAAATAAAGTATTGGTAGATGATATATTCGTTTCGACCCGCTGAATTAGATTGAATGAATAATCCGTGCCTAGACAATTACTGAACTAAAACAATCTGATCCATGAGGATAGATATTCGAATATACATCAATGCAGATACTTATATCCTAAGTCTGCTGGATGCTACGAAAACTGGAGATATGGAAGACACGGAACCAGATATTCCAACCGAATACACCTCACTAAGTTTGTAAGTACCATAGCAATCTGCTGCCTAAAGACCTATAAGGAAAAAAGATTCCATATTTACTGAACGTAGTTCAAGCTGAATCTGCTTCAGAACTGTTTCTTAGAGAAGTCGATAAATATTTTGAGCAGAATTTCATTTCCATTGCACGTTGGTTACATCTCAGATTTAATTTATTCTCCAATTTGTCGGGGAGAAAGGAATTCAAATAATACAGAAAGTGTAGATGAATTGATTCTTTTCCACGTTTGAGAAGAGGTGGAGTATTAATCGGACGTTCTGAGGTATCTTTTTTGACGATCAAAAAGGAGGTTGTAGTGAAAAAATTGCATGTCAAATATTATGCAGGGACAGCTTAAGGTCAAGTAACGCGTACTATTGTTCAGATTTAGTCCCTCACGTTAAGCTTACCAACTGACACTACCAGTAAGTTCGAAAGGCTGAAAATTTTTTATTCGATTACATACAATTACATCGCAAGCTATTCAGGATTCTTGTATAAATTTATTACACTAGAGTTGGAACTCATACGTTATTGAAAATGAAAATAGGTCAAATCAAGAAAAGAAAAGATTACCCAACAAAAATTAAGAATCGTTCCACTAGTATCAAAAACGAAATAGGCTAGAAACGTGAACCATCTAAAAATGGTGTTGACATTCCATTTCAAACTGTCGAACTTCTTGAAAATTTGCTATTCAAATAATTCTACTAATCAAACACACAAATTTTTCAAAAACACGCACAGGCTGTAGTCGAAATGTGACAATCATAAGACGTCAGAATTCTCTACTATTGTGTTCTACTATGTATACATGCAGTTCTGATTTGTACTACACGCGCGAAAATGTATTGCCAGAGTGACAGTAATTTAAATTTTTGGCCCAATAAAAATTTCGGAAATTTCAGTACATAGGAAAACCCAAATATTTCCAATTAAAATTTAAAAATCTTTAATCTTTACCTAGAACCTGTTGCCATCGCGTATTCATCAAAAAATTCTAGAAATAACTTGTTATCTAGGAAGAATTTTGATATTCCTTCATCAAAAATGTGACAAAGATTGAACAAAAACATAAATCAATCTATCAAGGGATCAATGATTTGAAGGTACTTTAAATGTAGGCTTTCTATATTCAGGAACTGTCGAAAAAGCTACATCACCTCTGCAATTGTTTGAGAAAATGAAAGAGTATACTTGTTGCGAACTCTTCTCTCGAAATTACCTACGAGAACAAGTAAACTTTACACATCTTATTTTGCTTTTGTAAATCAAGGTCATCATTGCGCAGACATTCTTACATTAATAGGATGATCGGTAGCGTAACATCGCCTATGTTCGATGTAGATATTTTAGCAATCCAGACGAAGGGAAAAAAGTCCCGTAAATCTGTTCCCCGCGAAGTGTGCAGTAAGAAGAGGAGTTCGAGAATAATCTCGGAGAGCTAGTTCGAACATTTAGCGTGATAAATGATAAACCCAAAGCCATGCTCCAGAATGCAAACAAGCGATAAGTTAGTTAAAAACAGAAAATTTGAAATTTGAAATCGTTAAGTCTTATTCTTGCGTCAGTACGAATGGTTACACAATTCTTGTTCACCGAATCACTACCAGAATCTTTAAGTATCAATTCTTGCACCAAACGTTATCTTTAATATTCAATACGAACTTTTTGAAGTGACGAAAACCGGCAGAGGCATGGTTTCCAATGAATCTTTTATTTGGAATACAGTAATAAACCTAGCCTAACGCTGCCTAGAAATCACTACAAAATTTTAAGTTATTGCAGATATCACTTTTAATACGTATTTCGAACACGATATCTGAAAAAATTTTGGTTGACTTATTTGTATAGATGATTGCCGGATTGAACATGATAGTGGAAAGATACCGAAATCTAAACTAAATCTTCCGGATTAAGATAAACTTGCAAAAAAGGCCTGAATTTGTTCTAGGGATAATCAGATCCGAGCAATATGAGTAAATTCATACTGAAAAATCTATCTTGTGCCTTCAAGACACCCTAGTCATATTTATTCGCTAAAGTTACATAATGAAAGTTGAAGTGTCACTTGCACTAGAAGGTCGCAAATAATATGCGGCCGTGTCCCTGACGCCAGGGTTCAATCCTCGACTCCAAAGTGTTAGGTAGATAATCCCACCTAGTGAGATCTCCACCTGCGAAGCCCGCAACAGCACCGAAGTCGATTCACCCTTTTGAGGTCTTGAACTACCTCTACGGGGCGCCTTCAGGGCTTCAACGCGCTCGAGATCGGGTTTCCGGGTATCGGAAGGGTGCCACAGATAATCTGCTTCTGTTTTGTTGTTGTTGATGCATCCCCTCTCATTAGAGGTTTCATGGTATTTATTGAGCATCTAAAATTACACTTTTAATGTTGGAAATACATTGAAAGTCCAATGGTAGTCTATATTAAGAAAAGCAATGGCACGCCAATAGAAAATCAATGACTTCCCTAGTGACGAAGGACGATCAAGTCAAGTTAGCATGCTGTACAGGTTCTTAAAAGTGAACTGAAATCGAACACGATAATGGACACTTCATGATCGGAACCACACGACATTGGACACTACACACAAATTCCCGCTAGACATGTGACGAAAGTAAAATATTACGAATAAAAATCTAACCTTCGAGTGGTTTCTAGGCTTATCTGATCGCATAGAATGGAGAGAATACCTACAAAACAAGGTTGATGTTTTATTTTGATTCATAATTACTAAAACAACCAATCGAAGAATTAGATTTAACAGAAGGAAACGAGATCAAAGAAAAATACTTGGTGCGATGTCTTGGAAGTTTAGAGAACCTGTTAACGCTTTTACTATGGCAGTTATCAGACCTTCTACCTCTATTACTTGATCAAATAAGTTCCATTAGATGCCGCATAAGTGTTCTGAGTGTTGAAATTTGATGTTATTTAAACGATAATGCGTACCTTTTTGTTGCACCATTTGGCTAGGCATATTTGGATAGGTTGGAGGAGTTTGCGAAAGCCTGTAGGCTTGCGATGTTTGCCATTTCCAGAACTGAAATGAGGAAAATCTGGGTTGTAATAGACCGACGGATACTCGTTTGGCCGGTGAATTCCATAAAACCGCATTGAGGACACTAATCGTGTGCTTTAGTAGATAAATAAGCATTTTGGGTGTTCCTTCGTTGAAAGCTCTAGTTGTATGAACCTGATGCATGCGACTTGTATGAGGCTGTCTCATGAATCACACAATATTCTTGCTTATGTAATATTGGCGACGTAAACAAAATCCATCAATTTGTTTCTGGGTTTCGCAAGTTTTGAACGTGATGTCAAAAGAAATTTAGGATATCTAGTTTACTTCTAAGATAGCGTGGACAGGGAGATTAATAAAAAAATGGATTTCATTCCAGACCGAAATGCTTGACAATTTACCCCGCAACGTTTATTAGCTATCAATGACTTTCTTATTCTTTTTTTGTTCGAGGAAAATGGAGTGCATTACTGCAAATTAGTAAATTATAACCACTATTTTCGTCTTGAGCAGACTGTTGAGATGAATTCAGCATATTACATCGATTTTAATGAGTTTCTCTGACGCTTTATAGCAGAGTTAATCAGGGAAGGTATAATGCTGTGAACTGTCAGACCCTTCATCCCAAATTAAAGAATCGCAAACACAAATGTCATGTAATAGTGATAGATATCACTTAAAGAAAGTTCAGTAAAATGATAAGTTGCGACTGTCCTTCAATCGTTCAAATTTTATGGTACTTATAGTCCTAATGAGTTATATTCGATAAACACTTCAGGTTGCATATCAGAGCAGTCCAAGTTTCAATTAGACAGTCTTTGCAATTCGCCAGTCATAATCGGTGGCATGGTACAGCAGTGATGTTGCGCTTCGAAATTCTGACGCAGATGTGCGGTTCTCACGGTAACGATGTGCTCACTCGCGTAGACTATGCTTTGAGTGAAGATTTTTCTTACTTCAAATCATTCTGCCGCGATCATTTGTTGCTATCTACTACTCAGAAAAAAGGATAATAAATTCCGACTATTTTTGGGTTTTTCGGCTCCTGTGGCACCAAGCTATGCCTCTTAAACGTTGGCTATAAATAGTGTTTCTTGGTTTTGTAGTACTTCAAGTTAATGTAAAATATTTCAATCACAACAGATCTACGAAACAGTGATCATATCGTATAATAAAATAGTATTACTGATATCAGTCATTCGTACCCATCAATCTGTGTTGTGCAAAGATTTTTCTGGCAACAAATGAATGAAAACGTCGCGTGCTTGACTAGATGGCGCCAATATAGTTCATTTCAATTTATTTAGGTCAAATGGCCGTTTTTACAGACAATAATAATATAGTAAGCATACAAAATTCTTTTCTTAATTATCTACGGATCGAATAATTGAAGCGTAATCGCATTAACAGGACTTATTTGATCCATCACAACAGAACTTACGAAAATCGGTGATTTGACGGCTGATGACACCATATTGAATGATTAAGCCACTTTCCCGCGTGCTGCAGCCTTAACATCGCAAAAATTTTCCTGTTTCCCGCCGATCGCTTGAATATTTGTCAGGCCTACGTCGCACCATTCTTTCCTCACACAAACCACCTGTACATACTCGCGTTCAAAAAAATATATTCACATCTCGTAAGTAAAGCTGACCGATGTTCATTTGTCTTTTGTACAAATATTTCCTTCATTCTGTATCCCTTTCACCTAAATCATAAGTAATCGAGCATGTGCTGAACTTAATAGATGAAGGTAACTGTTTAAATATAGTAAATGTAATGAATCGGTTATAGTTTCTGCTTGAGAGTTTTTTCGCAAAGTTGAAGGGTTCGAGAAAGTTGTACTTATTTTTAATGGCGTGCACTCTCGCTTTCTGGCATTCTTCCACTGCTTTTCTCATAGAACATTCTAAGTATTTTAGGAAGCGATATGGATAAGGTGTTTAAGCGGGACATTAGTGCACCAGAACTTAACATTTAGCTTGAATTAGGTTGAGAAGTCTCGATCAATTGTGAATTTTCTATAACTTTAGTATCGAAGACGAGGAAGAGATTGAAATATCGTGAGAGACAGAAAAACATGTTCCTGATAGGCTTGTTTTTGCACGGATCTATTAGAAGACGAATATAACGCCACAATTGACCCAGACTGACTAACTCATTTTTATGATTATAAAAGATCGATTTGTTATATTCGGGCATAAGCAAGTTATCCACGCTATTCAACTAATATTCCACGTTCTCCGCTTTCTGAACAAGTCTAATCTTTTTAATGCTTACAGTATTACTATTATCCTTTCTTTTGGGACGATCCTGTCGATACATGGAGCGGGAAAATCTCCCGTCTCGTTAGACTACCTGATCTTTCACTTTCAGTGATACCGATTTCTAAACTTGGCTCAAGATGAAGTTTGGCTAATTATTCTTCTAGAGCCTTTTTCTTCTTTCAATTAGTTATTCTATCACAAAAATAGTTTGTTTCCCCCTTTTATTTTCAACCGACATCACTACTTTCACTGCTATGTAAATTCAGTGGGAAGCAAAGTTCCGCTTAGATGCAGTATCCTGATCGACAGAGGTAGCTTACGCGCTCTTTACAGTGCCTGTTACTATTCCGCAGTCAAATAGCGGTGGTCATATCCTGCATTAAATTATACGGGACTATTTTTGCTACTACTAAAACTGACGTTTAGTTTAAATACCAATCATATCTAGACGTATTTTGCACTATATCTATCAATTTGATGTATAATTTTATGGACTATTAACATAATATGCTTCAATCAATGGAGAAATAATTGGTCTTAACTGAGATGTTCCGACACAGTTGATTCTAAAGCTTGCCTAGAGACTAGTTTCTCTGCTCTCTTCGCCTTGTGAGTGCGTGGTGGACAACGTATTCCGCTATAGATTAGATAATACAGCTCATGCTTTGTGAAAACAGGGATCATGGTGAAATTTTTCATTCAAGTCCTCTGCTGTGTGGTAGCTAAAAAATTTATTGTAATCGAGTATACCAGAGAAATACCTGATAACGAATGTCATGAATGATTTAGATTATGATGCGCTTTTTCGCAATATTCAACTCCCGTAGATCAATCTAACTCACAATATAAGAAGAATAATAAAATGGTCAAGCATGGGATTGGCGTATCTGGGCTCAGAGTTCTTTCAAACCAAAAATACATTTTCTCTTAGAAACAGAAAGAAAACTGTAAATATTCTTCATTCGTCAATATCTGGCAGTACGTGATTGTTTGATTAAATCGCACTCAAAGACTCAAACAGAATTTTACCATTAGACATCTTAATAATTGGCACATGGCTATTTCATTGTTTTGGTATACCAGCGTATTGAAATGCCTTAAATTTGGAAATTGAAATGAGCTAAAAATTTAATGTATAATCATCAAACGAAAATTTTTCTGAACACAGTCGACTGTGAAAACTGACAAGAAAATATTAATAGAATTCCAAAGACTTTAAATTCAACAAAACTACAATTTTTAGTCAGAGAATTTCAGAGCCTGTTCCCATGAAAGATTCTTGTCAAAAGAGTAGAAGATATCCCTAAGCCATTTCGAAGTTAGACTATTATTTTCAAGCTACTCGCAGATAAATAGTGCTACAGCGCACAAAAAATTAATAATGTTACAAGGAGGAAGTATTGCAGCGCAAACAAAAAATGATAAGCAATATGAAAAATTCATTCAAATGAAGTCAATACTTGGTATTCAATCCGACCAAAAGATTTTTTCAATGATGATTTATAGCTAACCATATCTTCAATTCTTGAAGAAACGTGATTTTTTATCTACTTCTGCTCCCAATATGACGCAAAATAGCCCAAGGGAACTTGGTGATCTCGCCTGTCTGGCCACGAAAGGCAGTAGATTTAGTAAACTCAGATGTAGGATGGAGTTGACGATTACGTAGAAGGAAAACCGCTGCAGCGCAGAGCAACTTACAATCGGAAAACTTCTAAGAACTAGACTCGTCCACATCTGAGTTGGCAGCCTAGGTGGCTTGGTATAATGAATACAAAAACTGCTACTGAATACTATTTTAAAATGTTAGACTGCCTAAAATAAAGTTTGAGACTAACTAAACACTGCAGACCAAAAATAAATAAAAGGGGAGGAACTGAAAAGGGGTGTATCCCCTTAAATTGGGCTGGACAGAAAGCTCCCGAGTTAATCTAAGTTAGACGAGGAATATGGATTAATGTATCATGTTAGTTGATAAAAATTTTTATGGATCAGTTTGGCAAGAAAACTAAACTACTATCAAAATAAACCCAGCGAATTTATTTTTCTAACAATTACGAGATTTATAGATATGTATTGCTATTTTCAATAATAGGAAAAGAAAGATCAACATTTTTGACTTGATAAGAAATTATTTACTTTAATCCAGACGTTTCTTTCATCATTTAAATTCTTCTTATTGAAATAGCACTCAAAAGGATGTGCCATAGTCAACTTTTCGCAAGGTCTACAGACTACTCAAATGTGAGACTGAAACTCTGTTTGTGTCTGTTGACGTATTGTTTTGTCGATTTGGATGACATAACTGCTATTTTGTGAACTTTGTAATGCAAAATTAGAGTTCGGTCCATTCATTGATTCAGTCATTTAGACAGTTATCGTTGATTGGCCAGGATTCATTCATTTTATTGATCCTAATACAATAAAAGTATTGCTCGACGTCGATGCAGAACACAATTGAATTCTATACTACAGATCTTAAACAACAGATTAGAAGATCCCGAAAGGATTATTCAACCGCCTTGCCATTGGGTTTGAAATTCTGTCGAGTTCTCCCATTCGTTGACCCAGAACGGTTAACGAGAGAAATATTGTCGGTCATGGTGTCATGTGGTGGCTCGAGTTTGGGAGTTACGAAACCACGTTTGGCTCACCATACCACGTAGCCTGTTGGCTCTCATTTATAGAGAAGCCGTTTAATAACGGTCTTGAAACGTCGTATTCTAGGGATCACGTTGCAATTTAACCCAGTCTTGATTTAGTTAAGCCGGTTAATGAGGAGGTAGTATGGAAAGCTATATGAAATACGTGAAAATTAAGGACCTGCAAAGGCCGATTCATATTCTATTTGGTTTAGCCGATCGGCTACTAAAGCAGCTCGAAATTTTCTTAATTTAAGAAAATCCATCTTCATTGTGAATTCAGACCGAGACGAAGTACTGCCGATTCTAATGCACACATCTTCTCTTACTAGAATGAAATTCATGAAAAATTCACAGAGAGAAACGATTTCCTAGGATTTACAATAAAATCAGCACACAACATGCTCATCTCTCTTTAATGTCAGCGAAGAGTATCCAAGCAATTTTTTCAGTCGAAGTCACCCCATCTTCTCAGTAGTCTGCAGCTACATCCTAACTTCATTATTTCTTAATTACATGCATAATCATAAAAGTTCTGATATCCGTTATTACGTACACATGTACTTTGTTCTGGTGTTTAACGCAAAGCTAAGTATCGGAACTATTAGTATACACAACTTCTTGCGCGAAATTGCATGGTAAGCCACGCAGTGCACTCAATTGCATGCAGATTTGTATCTCTTTGGTATGCTGAGATATTCTTGCAAATAGATGTCATTTTTCATATGCTCGAAAGGTTCGAGACGAGAACAGAATTAAGAACCTATGTAACATATCTGAAAATAAAAAAATATGACATAGCTGATAGAACGAAATAAGAACAAAGTCAGTAGTAGCTAAAGTCCTTGAATTGATAATTCTCAAAATAAAGGTATAACTGACTAACGGAATTTAGAAAAATTGTAGGAGAGAGAGCATTTCCGTAAGTAATACTGTAACAAAATTATCAAACGAATTCCTTTCTATAACGGACTGAATTTACTTTCCGGCTCGAACTTTGAAATCGCCTCTATGAATCAAAAAAACTAATAGTTGATGGCAGTATGGTTATTGCAAACTAATTTAACAAATTTACTGAGTTCCTAGACCAATGAATTCCAAAATTTGCCAATTTTTCTGTACAAACGCAGTAAGGATAAATTTTAAGTAGGCTTGCACCCCAAATCGAAGCTTTAACATTTGTCGGACCTGGGACGAAATTTGGGTACGCAGAAATTCTCTACACACTCTCCATTGACAAGCACTGCAAATTGCAGATCGTCTAGTGTAGTATAACACGAATAATGAGTTTTGTCACGTGTTCCTATGGATATATGCTGAATTTTAGCGAAACATGTAAAAATTTCGCAGCCGGACTATGATCCATCAAACTCATCAGACAAATTCTCCCAAATTATGTAGATGCCAAATCATTATCAATGCATCAAAATCTCCGAATGAAAACTAGAAATTTCTTGGAGTAACAGTAATTTTAATTCAGCCTTGGAACGAAGTTTTCCGAGAAATTGAATTGTACGATCTGTTTCAATGCTCAACCGAAAATATCAAGGGTTAAATTTCATGCTTCTACCCAACTAGCTGTCAATAAAATTTCTCAACTGTTAATTATTACGGAATGATTTGGCTTCATGTTCAAGCCTGACTTCAGTTCAGTATTAAATTTGGGTAATACTTTGGCAGTTTCTCGGCCTGCAACAATTACATCATAGAATTTTCTTGTGGCTGCTGAATGATAGATTCATTTTCTATAAAGCAGAGTTTTGTTCTATTGTCAACTTTAAACTGTGAAGCAACCTATACAAAATAGTAAACATTTTATTTCGGATTTTTCCAATACCAACTAAAGTTTTAATTTGACGAAATAAACCTCAAATTACTAATTCTTCTACTTACCTAGAAACTTTTCAAGGGTTTGTAAAGTTACACTTGCGATATAGCGATTTTGAATCAGAGCAGGAACTTTGGTCATAGAACCATGCAAAAAATCTCAATATTTATTAGTATTTTGACATGTGCGTCTTGTTATAGCTTCAGAATAGAATGCAGTTTACTATCAACGCACTTGAGTCTTTCTTCAGATTTCTATTTAGCGATGAAGAATCAAGGATGCTGAAGAATATACTTTTCGATTTACTGGCCAATGTTCCAATGTCAGTTGGTTAAAAAAGTTACCTTGTGCATGAATTCTAAGTTTCACACGAGGCCGGCAGGAAAATATTTCAATGCTTACTTATTAATTTATCAGCTGGAAAATACGAAATACAAACTCAAAATTTTAGTTCCCGGCACCATCACTAGTTGGGACGAAGAACATTGATGACACCTAAGAGCTTGGTCGTTTAATATATTCCTTATGTAAAATTTAATTTTCTTTATTGCCAATCCTAGGTCCTGATATCATAGAAACTGATTCTATTCCATTCAAATCGCCCAATCAAAGTTGTAGAGGTTCCAAATGTATGAACCTGTAAGAGAAAAATTCTCGAAAACGCTCTGTGATTGAGTATTGTAAAGTATACTTCGCTTATACTCAACCATGCGCAATATAACAGTTGTGTGCTAGTGCATTTAATTGGTTTGATGTGGCTTTTATTTGGAGATTCATTCAGAAATTTGTTTCTTTTTTGTGTGTTTTCTGTTTTGCATTATATCTTTCCGTGTACCCTAACCTTCAAACTTGCTTTCAATAGAGAAAGTGCATGCATAAGAGCTGTTTGAGCATGGGCCCAAATTCGGTTTCCTTAATTTTTTTGATTCTTATTTAGCTCTGCTGACCAGTTGGCATATAAGATTGAAAAGGACTACTTTTAAACAACTTCTTCAATAAGCAAGTCTAGTTTCTGGGTCACATTTAGATAGCGACTAAGGCTCACTTGTTTCTTTGAATTTGATACTCACTCCAGTTGTTTTCTCACATGCATTGGCCTCATCAACACAGCCAGTGCGCGGCCGATTGTCTTACCTCGGCCTCTTGGTGCATAGTTATTCGCTACCTGCAGACTAGTTTGATCAGCCTCCCTGCGGATTTCCGCCTTTCTGTTCCATTGGTGGTTTTATCTGATTGATCGATCTTGGTACAACGGCTGCCCATTTCGCAATGATATTTTTGCGTAGAGCTTCTTTTCGGGCTCTTCACCTTTTCTATTAACTGCTTTGCCCTTACCGTTCTTGTTTGCGGATAAATATTCGTAGCACATGCTACTTTCTTTCTTATATTACTTTTGTCATGCAAGTCTGTATCAGATAACAAGTATGAGAAAATAATCGAATCATTGCTATGACAAATATAGAGCAATTGCTGCTCTTTCATCTGAATTAACATTATGAACTTCCGGTTTCGCTGTACAAAGCAACAAGAAATCAGCACACCCTTCGAGATTTTACATTAGTGCTGCTCTGCCTTTTGTGCTGCTTCGGGTTATTGTTCAGACTTTTCTTCTTTGATACGAGATTCACTTATCTCATGCAGGGTATTTTCTACCTGATTTCCTTACCTATCGCCGGTGGGCTGTTTCCACCATCTATGAAATAGCATCGACTTTTAGTACGTACTACTTGTTAGTTTTTATAACGAATTACAATTTTTCATGCTAATGCATTCAGCCTTTCGGATCATTAGAATAGTAAATCTGTTCGATTTCAACAAAGCTCGAACAGTATACCACCCACGTATTTCCTGTATGATTTAATCTAAAGCTTCCATTGCAACTCTTTTTCTGTATTCTACCAGAGAGTTTTCTGAAACTCGCAGTTTGTGATGATTTTATGAGTGGGTTTCTTCCTGAACATCTCATACTTCATTCATTTATCAGAGTTAGTGCTATCAACTCAATATCCCGAACTCAAATTTCAGAGGTTTTTATTATTGTTATGTATAAATCATTGAACCAGCTGATTTTATTGGAATGGGATTTTTGCTTCTCTCTATGTATACATCTAGTATCAAAGAGTATAAATAGAATTTTAGGTTCCGAATACGTTCTTTGCGCTTCTTTTGTTGCTGACAATGGCTTTCATAACTATATTACGACCGGTATAAACTCATTAATCACGAATTCCGATGTGTTGATATTCAATTACTATTATTAAATGTTGTATCAACCTGTGATTAGTCTATTGTATTTGTTCGAGTGCAATTTCAAAATACATCAACATCTGCAGGTCTTAAATGTTCAAATTAGTTGATGTAATTGAATTATGCTGTGAATTTCTCAGTTTGTAAGTTCTTCAAACACATTACTTAGGTGTTTACCACTAAACGTGCATGTTTAGCAGTTTCAAATTTTTGCTGTTCGCGGTCTATGTCTTTCCAATACACTTTTTGTGTGCTACAGTTCAATTCTCAAGTAGACCTCATTTGGGTGAATGTTCGACAGGATTCTCACTGAATTAAAAGCCTGTCCACGGGTGTACGAAATCAATCATGACGCTTGCTATATTGAATTTTCGTTTTTCACGTTTATGTCGATTGCAAGACATCTTCCACTTTCATGACACCGTTGTTGAGTTAGAGAAGACAACAATCCACTGTGATGTGAAGTCAACTGAGCTTATTCTACTCTATTCCGATGAAAAACATGTTAGAAACAAAAACATGACCGAAAATAGATAAGAAATTTGTCAAATGGTAAAGAGACAGAATCGAAAAAATCGAAATTTCCTAACGAGTATATGTGTTAGAATCATGAGCTAGTTTTGATTCTCCATAAAATTCGAAGGTTTATAGATATTTTGAATTTCCAGGGACATTCTCAAAGAAGAATCGCGGTAGCGTTTACCGAATTCCGACGATTCGGAACATTGTTCTAATGCGCATTAATCACAAGAACTTCGAAAATTTTCATGCACAAGAGTCAATTCAAATACGAAATGCAAGTCAGTTCTCAACTCGCGAATAGATTTGCAGGAAGAAAGAAGTTTGACGTGTCTATTCAGGATATTCAAAAAAATTACTGAGATCATAACTTGTTCTGATGTTACAGCTAGCAATTGCACTATAAAACACTTCAATCGTCGGTTTCACCTTCATATAACCCTTTCATTGATAGTTGTTCCTTTAGATAATCATTTAATAATTCAGTATTATTGTTGAAGGATTTGTCCCGATTCTAAGTTCCATAGCAGACTGCAGCACTATCTTACTAATCGTAAAGTGCTCTCTGTTCATGAACAGCTACCTCCTTACATTCCATTGATGAGGTTTTACATTTGGAGAAAACAGTAGAACTATGACAGAAACGAAATAATGAGTGCATATAGCCTGTTATGTTACACACTAGAATTATGTTCATCCTTCAGTTCTGTGGTGAGGTTTCCTTGACGTGCATCAAAACAAATGAGCTAGATTGACTCGCAGTCAATTCGGCAGGACAAATTGTGCGGTGATGAGCAAGTTGAATTTGATACATGCAAGTCCATAATTTATGTTCGTTACCATGAAGCTCATCTTAAGATAGATAGACTCATTCACAGTTTGACACAGGACAGTATATTCAATTTTAAGAGAGGCGACGCCAACTTTCTACTGCATCCATCCATTCTATCTCTCATGAAGAGTTGAATTCGAGTGCTCACAAGACGTAGAGTCTATCTGTAGCACAGATTTCCTAGCGTGACATTTTAGATTTGTCTCAACTACGATATCCATTTCCATCTGTTTAGTGCACCCATCGTTCCAACCCTTAATGCACTATCCTGCTTCCAATCGCAGTCCGTCTGTCTGTCTATTCGACAGATAAATAACACTCCACCTTCGTTTTTTATCTCGAATTCAACGTTCGATTTCAAAAATCATTTCACCAATCTTTGCTTTCAACGTGACTTTGATCCTCTGATCCGCCGTCGTCAGGCAAACGAGATGATACGTCGAGTCACCTCCGCATTCGCTGTTTCCCCGCTATGCATGGAGAGAATCGGCGCCACTGAAAGGATGGCTGCTCAAGCTGCGCGACGAGTGCTCGTACTCGCCGGACCGACTGGGGTTGGCAAGTCGAGAGCCGCACTGGCAGTCGCACGTTCGCTAGGTGGCGAAATTGTGGGCGCAGACAGTGTACAACTTTTTCGCGGTCTCGACGTGGGTTCAAACAAAGCGACACTCGAAGAGCAATCCCTTGTGCCTCATCACCTTCTGGACATCGCCAATGTGACTGAAGGCGACTTCTCCGCTGGTCGTTTTCTATCCCTCGCAAGGGAAACCACGGACGACGTATTGAAGCGCGGTAATGTACCTGTTGTCGTTGGTGGAACAATGATGTATTTGCGCTGGTTTGTTCGTGGTCGACCTTCAACTCCGCCTCCTACAGCTGAACAACGAGCCGCCGCCAACGCAATTGTCGAAAACGCAGCGGGTGATTGGGACTTGGCAATATCGAAACTAGCACTTGTCGACCCTGCACGTGCAGCGAAACTCTCCCGTAATGATTGGTATCGTCTGCGTCGCGCACTAGAAGTTGCCGAGACTGTTGGAATTGGAGGTATGTCAGCACTCCCACAAACAGGCGCCTCTCCACTATGTACCAAACCGGAGCCACCACCATACGACCTTCGTTGCGTATTTCTCTACGACAATCGTATCGAATTGAACCGCCGTATCGACCATCGCTGTGAAATGATGATATCCCCGTCAAGTCGTGCCACAACGCTCGACGACGCACTGAACTCGCGCAGCGTGATAGCAGAGACAGGGCGACTACTTCTCGACTGTGGCTCCACCGTTTCCGACACGTCGCCTTCACGAGCCATAGGATACCGACAGACGATACGTTACTTGACGAAGCGAGCTTTGGGCTCATCTGAGGGCGCGACGCAGGATTTCCGGCAGTATGTGGCGGACTTTATGCAGGCGACGCGGAATTACGCGAAACAACAAATGGCGTGGTTCCGGAAGGATCCACAGTTCCGCTGGGTGCGCGCCGGCGAGCGGGTGTCGGAGGTGTTGGAAAACCTGATGAGTCTCGATGAGGACGAGTATCGACTACTGTCGGAAGTTTCCGCGGATAGCCAACGCCAGGTGCGAGAGGAAATCATGGAACAGGGCCGTGCCATGCGCACGTACATCGTAGAAAAACTGATACTCGTGGAAAGTAGCGAAGCCGAACGTGACGCAGTCGAGCTTGCCGAATTCATCGCCAACGACATGCGAAGCAAGTTGAGCGTCGACGAGTTGCAAAAAATCCATGACGGGTCGGCGTAGGTTTATTTCGATGGCGGATCGGCGTCGTCCAACTGTTCGGCACTCTCGATTTCGATCTCGCATATTTCCGGGATGCGCTCCAGCAGGTAGGCGGAGACGCGCGCGAACACGTCCGACCGCTTGTGCCAAAACCTGCCGGTCAGCCGCAACACCACGTTCGGCCCGTCCACCCAGCCCTCGACTCGCCCCGTGATGCCTACATTGCGATTCTCTGCGCTGGTACCGAACACGCTGCCGAGCTTTTCCTCGACTTCTACCAACGCTTGTTGTACGGCATCTTCCGAAAGTACCAGCGGCTCGAGTGCAGACTGCACCGTGGGTTTCGCCCGGAGATGAAGGCGTGGGGTTCGCGGCCGAAATATGCACACACGGTGTCGGCTTCGACACGCGCTTCGACCTGACGGTTGAGAACGCGTGGGCACAGACGTCGGAACAACGAAAGCCATGGGTTTCGAGAGTGTGTGGTTAGATTTGAATAAATGACATCGAGATTGAAACCCAATGCCACGTGTGATCTGGGTGCACCTGCGAGCGTCATCGGATAAGACCCTACCGTACAGCGTTCGAAACCTCGACCTTAACTTCGCATTCCCTACCTCGAACAATCTCGACATGGCGTTCCTCAACGTTGTCCCGCTGACGGGGAGCAGAACCGAGCAATTGACCTCGACATGCGCTCGCGCACGCACGGTGATGACGGTCGGCAGTGGCCCCGTTTCCCGGCGTCAGGCGCTTGGTCTAGCGGCGGTTTTCGGAGTTGGGCTGCTCGGATTGGACGCAGCGAAAGCGGAGAACGAAGAATTCAAAGAGGAACTGAAGGAGGAACTAGGCACGATCGACTACGAAGAGGCGCTCACTGACGTCGGGCCCGATTCCGTGGCGGAGCTGAACGTGCGCGAGAAGAAACAGGAGGACACCCCGGATTACGTCGCGGTGCAGAAGGAAATCGAGGAGGAATCCGTGCAGAAGTTCGAAAGCATGGTGGAAAGCGAGGCCGAGCAGGCGGCGAAATTGCGCGCGAAGTTTGGAAAGTTCAACAAGTAAACAGTGGCGACACAGCGCTTCACGCTTATGTCTTTTTACAGGCCGGATGTCGCGATGGAGGACTCTGACACGCCGCCGAAATCCGTGCTATCGGCGGCGCCGTCGCGTTGACGCGTGTAGTAATCTAGCATGCTCTGGTCGTCTTCCTGCTCGAAATCTAGGTCGTCCTCGACTATCGATTCGGGTGGTGGCATTTCGAGGCCAAAGTCGTCGTCGCCGTTTTCGTCACGTGGTAGCAAGCGCCCCTCGCGCGCCAGCCATTGCAATAGGTCCTCGTCGGGTTCGTGAATAACCGGGTCGCAATCGTCGTAGTCCACCTCGGTGTAGTCCATACGCTCGTACACGCCGGACGCGAGGACGTCCTCGAGCGGGAAGTTTTCAGGGCACAGGCCTGGTTTGATGGTGCCCGGGAAGTTGGGGTCCCACTTGTAGGTGTCGGGGCCTTTGAGCTCGGGAGACAATTCGGGCTCGATCGCGCGGATGTCTTTCGGTGGTATTTGCATGCGCGGCGTACGGTGAGTGGGCCGTGTCCGCGTTGTGGCGCAACGATGATGCGTGCGATGGGTCACGAGGGCGAGCGGGGCGGCGAAGGCGACGGCCATCGTGGGTAGGTCAAGCTGGTTGTGAGATCTGATAGAAACGCAATTACGGTTTGTGTAGGAGATTTGAAAATGAACTGAACATATTCAGAGGGAGTTCAGTCGTGAGGGCAATGATTGGTTAGCAGTATAAATAGCCGAAAATGTTTGGGCACAGGAAGTGGTAGAATTAGGATGGAAAGGAAGCAAGGCAAATAAATAGGGAATGTCCAGAAAAGTAAGGAAGAAATAAGGAAGAATTCAATGCGGAAATACTGCAAAGTGATTGGAAGTTTTGCGGAGATAGCAAGAATTCAAAGGGTGACAGGAGGTGAAGTACAGCAGTACACTGTATGGTATTTTACAGTCGATGGAGCAGTGGCGAGCTGTGGGTGGGGCAAGAGGAAGTGGTAGGCAAGCAGGGAAAGGAATAGTTTACTGTAACCGTAAAAGGGTGAGAAGTGGTGGAGAGGCGGAGATGACGTAAGCAGGGAGAGGCGAAGCGAGGTCGCAGCAGGTTGAAGCAACGAGGAGGGTGCGGTGCGGTCGGCTCTGTGCAGCACCACCTCGTTCGATGGTCGGAGCGCATGCACGCGTCGGGCACACATCGCGACACGCCAGTCATGTACGACGAATACGCATAACTTTTCACCGTTAATTACTCGGTCGCGCCGCGTAATTCATGGGCACTAGTGATACGGCGTCGTCGCATGCTGCAGCTTTGATGAACACCGCCGAACTGTCGTAGCAGTTTGTACGGTACGGACGATGCGTCGTCGCCGTCGTGGTTGTCTTATTGTTGGTCATGTTCCAGTTGGTAGTGTAGTGAAAGTATCGTTGGTTGGTTGAGAAGAATGAGTGCACTATCGAGAAAAGCAGATGAAAATAACGTTGATTTGTATTCAAGTCAACGTATTTTGTGAGGGCCGCACAGGATGCATGGGAGAAATTGAGGGGTGAGCTGAGTTGCGTCTCGTTGGTGTTCGTTTACTTTCGATTCGTCAGTATAGTACAGTGCAGTACAGTACAGACCAAGTTTGATGTTTATTCTATCGTCGCCGTTTACAGAGAATCGAGTTTGATCGATGGATTGATCGATCGTACCTGAAGATGAAACAACATTGGTCAAGTTGTAAGAGAAAAGCAGACAATGAAGAGGTCACAAGATATCAGTACAGTATAAATGTGAGAGTGTAGGTTGGTTAAATGTGTACGCACTATGTACTGTACTGTACTGTCCTAGTCGAGCAAAGTGGAGGAGAGGTGGTAGGCGTGTTTTCTAGTCAAGTGTTTCGTACCCAGATCGCGAGAGCGAGAGGAGTCGCAGGGGTGCGAGCGGGTTATCGAGTGTGAGTTGTCACGCGCGTGACAATCATGCATGCACAAACACTATACTGCTTTGAACCGCAACCCGATTTGAATGCATGCCCTACTGCGTACTGAACACTGCTGCTGCTGCTGCGCCACTTTCCTCCCGTCGCTGTGCGCGCGGTGTGTTGGTGTATCGGTGTCTTGGAGTGTGTGCGTTTGTGTGTGTGTGTGTGGGAGTGTGTGTGCGTACGTGCGTGCGTGCGTGCGTGCGACGCACTTTTCACTCACACTCACACACTTTCAGCGACAATTCTCGCTGCTCTGCAGCTTCTGCCGCTCTTCCTGCATTGCCGTTGTCTCACTCTCGCCCATTTCACTTGCCCGCGCTCCCACACGCATCCAACACGACTGTGCGTCGCGTTGTGCGTAGTGCTAGCCGCCGCGCCACGAGCGGGCGCCCAACTCGCGGCCGCATGTTGCGCGTCGCTTGGTATCACGCCTTCGCCCCATGTCCCGAGCGCCCGACGCCGTGCAGCAAGCTCTCGCAGAGATCGCCAAACAACACAACCTTCGTCTCTCTCTGGTTCTTCTCGAACAACACCACCACCAACATCAACAAGAACCACAGCAACATTTGAATCTTCAACCCTTACAACCAATCGTACTCGTCGTCAATCCTGCCGATTCTCAACGAACTAGACAATACGTCTCAAATACCATTCCTATTGTTACTCCTCTTGGTCCTACTCCTTCAATTCCCGTCCCTGGGCCTGGTACCATCGCTTCTCCTGCCTCTGCCACTGCCACTGCCACTGCAACTGCTACCGGTGCTGCGAAACGTCCTTCACCCCCCTCTTTTCATCTTGCTAGCGACGATACCAGTTTACCTTTGAAGAGACCGAGGTCCAATCCTCGCCCTTTATCAATGCCCGCCTTACGCGCTCATTCCTCTTCCCCAACACCCTCCACTCCTGTTCCTTATTGGGGAACTGTTCTAACTGGTGGCACTGCTTCTACTACTTCTTTACCACCACCCCCTCCTCCCACGTTCAATCCTCGCGACGATCCTAGATTTCTCACACTACTCAAAGGGGAAATTTCGAAAAAACTATCCGCTTCGAGTGGTGGCACTGGTGGTGCGGGTAGTGCTGCTGGCGCGGGCGCGAGTGGTGTCGGTGCGGCGGGTGCTAGTTCGGTGATGCGAGGAAAAGCGTCACCTACAGAGCCATCGCCTTTGGTAACACAAATTCGGTCACATGCCGTTACACCACCTACCGCTCGCTATGCCAGCCCTACGTCCCCCTACAATCCACCCGGCCTTCCATTTGGAACTGCAAGACCTAGTTCGATGCCAACGTTACCACGATTAGGACCCTCACCTGCATTACCTCCTTTACGACTTCCGAATGTTGAGTATGTCGATTCTAGTCGTTCTGCACGCGAGCGCATCCCCACCACTAGCGCTACGCCTGGCCCTTCTAGTGCGACCACGGCGAGTGGCAGTAGTGGCCAGTATTCTTGCCACCTTTGCGAGGCCACCTTCAAACGGCGTAGCGATATGAATCGACATGTGCGTGTTGTCCACGAAAAACAACGACCATTCCAATGTCCTACGTGCTTGCAACGATTCGGCGAGAAAAGCAATATGCAGAAACATGTCCGTATGGTGCATCAAAACATTCGTGGCTTTCATTGTAATCATTGTGGTGCCAAGTTTGGACAGCGCGGGAATTGCGAGGCTCATGTGCGTGCGGTGCATGAGAAACGGCCGGGCAAATATGAATGTACGCAGTGTGCAAAAGTATTTACTAGGAAATCGCATCTGGTGGACCATTATCATGCGGATCATCCGAATATTCCGCCACCTACCGCACGTGCGAAACCGAGGAGCGCGAGTGTGGGAAGTGTGGGAAGTATTGCCAAGGTGGTGGTACAAACAACAACGCCGTTTGCGGCTACCAAAGCGATGCCACTTGGTGCGACGACGGTGTATGAGAGCACTACGATTTCACCGTTACCAGGAACATTGTTTCAACGGTCGAGATTATTGCCTCATCCTGCGCCACCAACGCCACACTTACCGCCACCACCTCCCCCACGACCGCCGCATCGAACACCAGGACCCATCGAATTGCAAGCGGCACCACCTCGAACGCCGGCGCCACCACGAACTCCGCCGTGGCGTGGCGGGTCGTCGGCGGGAGATGCGGCAGCGAGACGGAACCGTGACGCGGAGGAAGACGCAGCAGCAGCGGCGGCGGCACCGGTGACGTCAGATAGTTCTACGCGACAGCAACGGGGCGGGAATTAGGTGAGACGAAGCTTGACCTGAGCGCGCACGCGCACACAAATTTTCGTACGCGATTCGCGTGGCGCGCGGGTTGATGTAACTTGTTGTACAATGGCGAAAACGGAAAGCTACGCAGTACAGTGCAGACACAGATAGTAATTAGGTATAGATGGATGGCGCACTCATTTTTTTACTTTCACACAGACAGACACCCACTCGTTCTAACTCATTGAGTACAAAATATTACACGCGCTTTTCGGTTGCGATGCTTCCTTGCGTTCCGACGTGTTGACTAGTTGCATAGTTTTGTTGCAAGAGTTGTTATGGGTGCTTTTCGGAAATTGCAACTCAGGCGTGCGGCAGCATAGTGGTGTGCGGAGTTTGGTGTGTGTGAAGAGGACGGCGATGTAGTGCATCGTTGACACACACGGATAAAAGGAGAAATGGATGAGGTGGACACCTACGCATTCATCTATTCAAGGGCGAGTCTCACGCGAAGGCGCGGGATTGATTTTGCGACAAGTTGGTTGGATTCACTCGAATAGTTGCAGTCTCGTATTGACCACACTAGAACGCGCCATCGTCGATTTGATTCAGGGCTAACGGGCGCAGAGACGAGGGAGGCGGTCGCCGAGCAGCACAAGTCGGGCAAGAACAACAACAGCTCGGCTCGCGCGACCCCTGCACACGCATCGCTGGATGCACATTTCGTACGCTAGTCCCGTGCCCACCAAGGTTCTTCGAGCGTGCGCATGACTATCTCGATTTGGCTCGCCTGTTTCTCGCGCGCTGCAATGGCATGCACCGCCGTGTACACACGCTGGTGCGCGCCAAGTTGTTTGTTCGCGCGCGCGTCGCACAGCGCACGCGTGTGTGTTGGGCTCGCCGATTTCCATGGTCTCGCCCGTCCTCGACCTCGCCCCTACAACAAGCGCACAATGGCACTCACCGCTCCACGCAGCAACCCCGTGCGTGACATAGAGGGACGCGTTGTTGCCACGGCGCACAAGCTGAAAATAGCGCGGCCTGTGCCTTGATCACTGTAACTTGTTCCCTACTGTCGGTGGGCGCTGACGCTACAGTATTCGAGGTGTGCTTGGCATGGAGCCGCGTGTGGGGTTCGTTAAAACGCGTATTTCGGGTGCCTGTATGCAGTGCACGCGCATCGCCTCGCCCTCGCCCGATGGCGTCGTCGGCCACCCGACCCGCGCCGCCTCGACATCGCACGGTACCGCCAGCCACGGGCTAGGGTGCGTGCCCGCGCGTAGATTCGTACACGTTTCGTACGTGGCTTGTTCCCTCTCGCTACGCTTTCGGTTGAAATTCGTGCTGTACTAACGAACCGACGCATTCTGGCTACGTCCGTTTCTTCATCGTTCCCCACTACCCGTACCTACACACCCGCACCCCATTCTCAGTACTGTACTGTACTACTATGCGCGTCTTTATTGTGTCCCTTTTACGCATGCGCGCGCGCGCGATCGACCCCAATCTGTACACAGTCTCACTTTCCATCGTTCTCATCTACCCGTTGGTTTGTTTTCTGCTGTCCAAGCAGCGTAGCGCTGCTACTACTGCTACCACCGCCTCCTGCCTCCTTATTCGTACTTACTGTACAGTACTGTAGCGAGAGGCTCGTAAACAGTTCAACCTGCGCGATTAGTGCATTCGTGTCACGCGTGTGGATGGATCGAGGTGCACTATCAATTACGCCGCCCCACCGCTGTAACGTAGTGTGGCGCGGTGGTGGAATTATGCGTCGTTTTCCACAGGTCGCCCGCTACACCGTACGATAGTGCACGCTTTGCATGAGAGCTGCTTTGCTCCCGCTCCGTGATACGTGGCTTCGCCCATTTCTTGAATTCCAACCATTTCGCTCGCCCGCCTCGCGCGCCCCGCGCCCTCGTGTGTCTCTCCGTGTGTCAAGTGCAGTGCCCGCCCGTTTTAGAGTTCGAGCGAGTCCTTTGCGTCGCCCCTTCTTTTTTTGGCTTTGCGCGTCCTACCCCCCACACACACGGCCTCAACTCGTAGCGCCGCCAACCAACTCGATGATTCGTTCCCCGCCCGTTGCTTCTGCCCCGCCGCCACGATGAGTTCTCGATCGTTTGATCAGCCCAAGTGACTGACCCATACCGTTCTTTTGCCTCGTCCTCACCTCTATTCAGCTCTCTGCGTGCAACTATGTACAGCACAACGGTATCAATCGTTGCTCTATCCCGTCCTCCTTTTAGTCGAAGAAATCTTTCATCTATCGATCTACTGCGTGCAGACTATTTGTCCTCGATACTGTATTTCATTCAATGCTTTTGTATTTTCAAGCCCAACAAACCAACTTTCCTTCTGATTTTTACCAAGATTTCTGTCTCCTCGAATTCTACTCAGAAACTGGTTCGTGTCGTACTCATCAACAAGTCTTGGCCGTTTTCATCATTCCTTAATACAGGACAGTATCCTCAACTTCTTTCTTATTCATCTATTTCTTCAGATTCTATATCAATATTTATATTATCATAAATCTATTTATGTTAATTTGCGATATTGAAAGTACCGTACTGCGGTGTTTCCTTTTGTTGTTGTCTTCTTCGAATGTTACATAGAAATACGGGTGTAATTACTGTTAGGTCTAGCATCCTAGTTGAAACTCAAAGTATTTTGCTTCTAATAATCTATTGAATTTCTACTCTGTTTTTCATGTCATCGATTCCGGGCAATTTCTTCCTCTCTTCTATCAAACTAATTTGATAGGCTGATCTTCAAACCCTAACCCTATTCAAATATGTTGAGTACTGTACAACCAGTGCAGCTTTAATTATTGAATTACTGGACAGGTACTGGACCGTGGTTCCTCGTTGTCTCACAACTGAATTACAGTATGCGCATTTTGTAATTACTAATTTCTATTCAATAAATTAATCGGCCTGTGTCAAACAAACTCTTGGCTGAAAGGCAATAGCTAAATTAAGGGCGCAAATATTTCAAGTGACAACTTAAAATTTATTTTAGTTATGTCAACTAAGTTACTATCAGATCTCGAGATAAACTAAATTTAATTCGGGTTCAAGCATTACCATGATACTTCGAATAATCGCGAATCTACCCAGAATTATTCGACAAGAAACGCAATAAAACAGAAAAACAATCGAAACCTTTGGCTAAAAATTTTGGACGTCTAAGTTAACAGAAAGGAGAGCTCAATTCCAACGATTAGATTAGACGAAATGTGTTGCCGTAGCACAGTGAAGTTTGTTTTCTTGATTACGACTATTTTTTTGCGACAATTTTTGGTCTCTTGAAAGCTCCGAAGTTACTAGTACTTAGTTGGTCATGGAGTGAATGTATCGCTTGTGAGTTGTAGTGTTGTGTGTCTGCTATCGTTACCCGTTTTCACTTTAAATTATTACTCAGTTGTGCTCATGCTATACGATAATCGATGGAGTCAAAATAGAACAACATTAAATCAATAGATGAGGCTATTACAGGTAATCTTAATCACTCTGGTGCAATCCACGATGGCAGAGATGTGCTAGCAATAGTCTAGAGGCCGAACCCAAACCACAACACAACCGATCCCGGTACTAGCAGTTAGCGGTCGTCCCTAAGCGCTACTTGCAGCGGTATCGCTTATGGATGAACATCAGATTGGCGGAGGAATGATAAGTAGACCACTCTGTTTGGAGTAAGCGAAATGCGTAACTAAAGGTTGAAGGTTTGCTTCAAAACTCAGGGCCGATGGTCAGTCAGTCTTGTTCCGAATGCAGAGATAACCTTGTATACCTGAAGTTGCCTGAGTTTTATTATCGAAGCTCTCTACCGTGAATAGTAGTGATACTGTAAATACTAAAATAGTACTAACGCGATAGATAGAATTGTTATTTAACTAAGATCGTTCGACTTCACCTGTTCTTCACAATTGTTACATAAAGTTTCCAACTTCCTTTTTATGGTCATAGAATTCCTATTGAACAAAACTTGACATGTAAATGAATAACTTGCAAAAAACAGAGATTTAAAACTATGGCCAACATTCCTTCTATAGATAAGTTAATACTTCACATGTCTTCTGCTCACTGTTTTGAATTGTATGACTGAAATCAACTAACTCGCAGTTCAAAAGAACAGAAAGTGAGTCACCTATATATTTTTGTACAGTCAAACCACTGTCGAACCATGAATCAATCGTCTCGCTGAAGGTTATCACAAGGTAGAGCTCAAAATGGGTGTATCAGTGACTGAAAAGTAAGTGTACGAGAACGTATACATAGCCAAACCTAGGTATAATAGAAGCTCCTTACTGTAATTTCAGCTGATGATTCGGTTAGACATTTTCTTGAGTTGATTTTCAGGGTACGATAGGATTTGAACGCGAGATTATCTGACGGTAGTACCAGCATGTAATCGTTGTGCTCATGACGAGCGTAAACAGATCCAAGATAATTAGAGGTCATTGGCCGAGGAAAAGCATAAAGAAAGGCCATTTGGTAGTTTTTGTGAGTGTCTGTAAGCTATTCACAATAAAAATAAATGATAGAGCTCAAACAAAGAGAAAATAAAGCTGAATAAACGCTATGGATTATTAAATTTTAACGGAGATGAGTCCTGAGAGATAACGGCGTATCAACCTTCAG
>JAAUYH010081293.1_pt1 | contig 35582 bp, 53 predicted proteins | sample 7278061 | NCBI WGS metagenome assembly JAAUYH01 (sample SAMN14350203, study PRJNA611818) | marine sediment metagenome | isolation source: surface marine sediment (0.6m) | place: French Polynesia: Moorea | collected 2018-08 | reverse complement strand
GTCTTGCCGAGGGCGACGCGGATTTGCGTCGCGCCCCTGCCCCCTCCCCTCGCCCGGTCAGCGTTGCCACGGCATGCGACCGGAGTTGGGTTCGCGTCGACGGTTGCCGTCGGCGGCACCACGGCTACGGTTGCAGTACGAGCACTCCGGGCGCAGCTTCTTGTCTGACCAGCGTCCGTCGGGGTGGCCGGCGTCCCAGGTGACCGGGGCTCCGTTCTTGCCCCGCCCGTCGTTGTTGGGTCCGCATCGGTCGAGGGTGTTGCCGCAGTTGCAGCAGCGGGTGTTCGGGTTGGCGTATGCCTGGCGGATGACGGCGGCCGCCTCGGCGGCCCGCCGGTTGCGTTCCCGCTTGGAAACCCCGGTCAGGATTTGCCGCCGACTCGTCGAGCGTGCATGGCCCGGTGTTGCTCCGGGGTGAGCACCATGAGGTGGGCCGGGTTGACGCACCCCTTCGTTTCGAACCGATGGTGAATGTGGTGGGTCTGCGGAATCGTCCGCCCCGTGTAGATCTCCATCACGAATCGATGAGCGGGCCTGACCTGTTTGGCCACGGTGATCTGGCCGTACCGGTCTGGACGGTTACGCCAGACCCAACAGCCAGACGCGCCGTCTTGAGTGATGGACTCGCTGAGCCGTCGACGCATGTCGGAGTCGAGAACCTCGCGGTGGGGGTCATCGAGGAGCGCCGAGGTCGGCTCATAGGGCGCAGCACGCTTGCTGCGTGTACGGTTCCGCATGTCTGGCACCTTCCGTGTGCTGGACCAGACCCCGGGACGCGCCAACGTCGCCGGGGTCACTTCGTCTGAATGGGACGGCGCCTACAACGCAGCTGCTGCGGAGGCACACGTATTCCAGTAGCGCATACTAGACCTGAGGCCACTGGAGTGCAAGCCATTGACCCTGGTCAGCGTGTCGCACTGTCGCACCAGCATTCACGCCGCACCCTCTCGAGTGCTCGCCTCCCAACGCAGGCGTGCCCGATCGTGCATGTCGCAGAGCCCGTTGCTGGCGTAGCCGATGCTGCCATCGGAGCGTCGGTAGCTGCGGACGTGGCGGGAGCATTCGGGGTCGCCCCACGTCGACGGGTCGCCACCGGTGCAGGTCGGATGCTCAACGAGCACTCTTGGCACGCCGACAGCCTTGAGCTTTTCGTTGAGTCGCCGGATGGCGCTTTCGATCACGGCGACTTCTTCGTCGATTCCGTTGGAGTGCCCGACCCAGTGCTCGCGTGCCATAACGGCGGAGAGCACCGGGTTGGACAGCGTGTTGCTCGAGATGCCGGTCTCGTTGACCTGCTGCGTGTCGCACTGGCTGAGACCGTTGGCGATGTGCTGGTCGGCGGCCGGCTTCATGCGGGCGAGCACGTCGAGGTTGCGGGATGCCCGTTCGAGACGCTTGTCGGGTCGGGTCATCGACCGGTCACCTTCGGCCGGCCGAGCTCGATCCAGAGCTCCGGCGGCATGACCAGTGTGTTGACGTCGCCTCGTCGTGGCGTGTGGCCGAGGTGTTGGAGACCGTCGGGCACGAACCGGGCGGGTTCGTCGATGGGGTCGCTGGTGATGAGGTGGAGGATCATGTCGGGTCCTTCGGGGTGTAGGTGAGCGTGACCTGAGGCCCGGGCGTGGCCCAGCCTCGACGGTCGGGTTGTTCGATCGGTCGGTAGGGGTAGCGGCGGGTGCGGGGGATGTTCATGTCGGGTCCAGTCGTGTTCGGGGGTCGAGGGTCATGGCTGCGACGCGGAGGGGTCGGGTTGGGTGGGCGGCGGCGAGGAGTCGGGCGGCCCGCGTTTCTTGGGCGACGAGGGGCCACAGCCGGACGGGGATGGTTCGGAGTTGCCGTGCCTCGTGGTGGGCGATTTGGCGGAGGGTCCGAACGATGCTGAGCGCGGGAACATCCGCGGGAACGCGGGAACGTTCCCGCGGCGTCGGCCTCGCGCACCCGCACGAAGTCCGATAAATATTTCTATTATCCCTGGTAGATGGACATGTCATGACAATGTGGAAAACTCCGATTTTTCGGCCTACCGCGGGAACGTTCCCGCGTTTCCCGCGGTTGTCCACAGTTTTATCCACAGGCTGTTCGGACATCATGACGGCTTCGATTCTCCTGCTCGCCAGCCGTCCGGGACGGCTGTTATCCATCCCTGCTGTTCGGCGTGCTCGATCATGTCGTCGACGCTGACGAGACGCTTATGCTTTGACGCCACGGCGCCCATCAAGTCGCGCTTGGCGAGCGCCCCGTCGGCCTTGTGGACCTTCCGAGCGATTGACTTGGCGCCCGACACGAGGGCGCGCTGCTCGGCGCTCTCGGCGATCGTGGCGTCCCGGTTGGCAAGCTTCGCGGTGTAGGCGTTCTCGGCGCGCCTGGCGACTGATGCGGAGTGTTCGATGGCGATTGAGCGGACATGGTTCGACAGGTTCTGGACGTCGGCTGCGAGCTGCCAGTCGTCGACGGTGACGTGGAATCGGTTGTCGATGATGGCGAGCAACGCTGCGATCTTCATGCGCACCAGGTCGGCGTGTGAGTCGAGTGATTCGACCTGGACGGCGCCTCTGGAGGCTGCGAGGCCGCGGGCGTCGATCTCGTCGATGATCGCCTGATCGAACCCGATCTCGGCCCTCCCGGCGACGGGCGGCACGTCGATCGTGAGGGGTTCGGGGAACTCGGGTCGCTGGTCGGGGATGGTTGGGTCTTGGGTGGGTGCGAACACGAAGCGTTGGGGTGTGCCGCCGGCCTGGTTGGAGATGATGTCGGCGGCGTATTCGAGCTGGAAGCCGATGACGATGGCAAGCCGGTAGCTGTGTGCTGAGAGGACCCGATGCGTCTCTGTCGAGGCGTTGGATTGGCCGAGGGTCTGTCCGGACCATGCGGACCGCAGGGTCGGCATCAGGGTGGCGCCTTTGCGGTTGCCCATCTCGACGAGCGCTTCGCCTTCGTCGAGGTAGACGAGCGCACCGGTCTTGGTGTGCCGTTTCACTTTGCGGGTCTTGCCGTCGGCGCCTTCTTCGGGGACGAGCTCGAAGAACAGTTCGACCATGCCTTCGCCTGATCCGGGTGGGACGTCGGCGACGACGTCTTTCCGGTCGATCGGGTAGAGGTCGCGTGCGACGTCGACGGCGGTCGATTTGCCGCCCCCGGAGCGCGCGACGAGTCCGACGATGACGTTGAGACTTGCTTGTGAGCCGATGATGGCGGGCAGGACGTGGGTGGGTGGGATGGTGGCGGCGACGCGTGCGAGGGTGGCGAGGAGGACGGCTGGGGCGCTTCTGCGGCGTGCGTGGGCGGCTTGGCGGATCTGTTCGAGGACGGGGCGTGCTGTCCAGAACTCGTCGGGAAGCGTCGGGATGTGGGGCGCCGCCGGGGCGACGATCTCGCCGGTCTCCGGGTCGACGCCCTGCGGTGCCGCCGTTCGCCGCTCAGACGTCCCCACGAGCGTTCTGGCGGCCGCCGAGCGGTCTCCGCCGTGGTTGGTGCCGGCGTAGAAGTCGAACGGTGAGAGGGCGTATCCGGAGCCGTCTGTGGTGAGTTTGCCGACCCGGTGCAGCCCGGACAGGGTGGTGTCGTTGGAGAAGACGACGAACGGTCCGTCGGGTTCGTGGAGGACGGCGGAGTGCCCGTGTCGGGGGTTCTTGCCGGGTCGCACCCAGTAGCTGTCGCCGCCGGTTTGGCGGTCGCAGACCCAACCGCGGTTGGTGAGTTCGGTCGGCCAGTTCCAGGTGGCGCGGAGCTGGTCGGCGACTGAGGTCTGGATGATGTTGCCGGTGACGGTCCCAGTCTCCGCCGGCTGTCGCGAGAGCAACCCGTCGATGGTGACGTCGGGATGCGCATGCTCGTCGGGCTCGTTGGCATGCTCGACCGGCTCGCACACCAAGTCGACGAGCCACGCGGGTAGTTCGAGGGCAGGGGTCGTCCAGGGGGCGACCTGCCAGATGTAGGCGTCGCCGGTGCCAGGGTGTCGGGTGGGTGCGACGAGGATTTGGCCGCCTTGGCCGCGTACGTCGATGTTGGCGGCGATGCGGTTGCCGGCGGCTTGCTGGTTGCGGGCGGTGCGCCCTGGTGGTGTCTTGAAGATGAGGTGGCGTCCTCCGCTGCCGGTGACGGCGCGCCATGTCTCGGGGAGCGCCGAGTTGTTGTCGGCGCAGAGCTGGACGAACTCGGCGACACCGTCTCCGTCGCCGTGGCGGTCGAGGTCGATGCAGACGAGGTGGTCGCCTGAGGGTTGGTCGCCCATGGCGAGTCCGACGCCGTGTCGTTCGTAGAGGCCGGTGAACCAGTTGGTGATGGTGTCGGTGTCGTCGGTGGCGGCGTGTTGCCAGGCGTCGAGTGCGGGGTGTTTGCGGCCGGGGGCGATGGGGAGGACGCGGAGACCGAGCCGGGCGTACGCGAGCGCCCAGTCGAGTGGGGCGTCGTCGGAGTGTGGGGCGGTCATCATTCGTTGCCCCAGATGACGAGGCAGCAGCCGAATGGAGGGCGGTCACCCTTCGGGCCGATGACGGCGTTGGGCCGGTCGAAGCGCATGCGACCACGGAGGAACTCGACTCGCGGTCCGTCCGACGAGCGACCGTCCCGGCCGGGTTCGATGAGCTCCTGCCACCACACCTGCTCGGTGCGATTGGCCGGCAGGAGCATGACGACGAGCTCCGCCTTGCTGATCGGTGTCAGCTCGCTGAACTCGCACTGCGCCTTCTCGACCCACGGGCGGATGTTCGAGTACGGCGGGTTGCACCAGACCCGGTGGCCGTGCCACGACTTCGTCAGAGCGTCGTCGTCGGCCGTCCAGAACCGCGGCAGTCGGGCGTTCTCCTTCGATGCGGCTGCGTCGATCGTGAACCGGAACCGCTCGTGCAGTGGCGCGAAGTCCTCGAACTTGATCGCTCGGTCGTCGACGCGATCCTTCGGTGTCTGCTGGGGGTGGTTCTGGGCCTTGAAGCCGACGAGACTCACGCTGCCCTCCTCTGCCGTAGGTGCTCGAGAAGTTGGGTGCCGATCCATTCGGTGTAGGCGGGCGGGATGGCCTGGGATAGCTCGGGCAGCGTGAGTGGCCAGTCGACCCCCATCGCCGTCTTCTGGTCCGCCAGCGGGATGCGGTAGACACCGATCTCGGCGGTGAATCGGCCGTTGGGTCGGTTGGTGGCGCCGGGGTACTTGCGCTCGGTCCAGACCTTGTGGTCGCAGCGCGATGCGGTGAGCGGGATGTTGGATTCGAAGAGTCGGTGGCGTCGGACGTCGAGCCCGAACATCGATCCGCACAGCTGGATGGGGTCGTTCAGTGGTGCGCCGACGACGTTCTCGATCACGTACGGCAGTCCGGTGTCCGCAAGGATCTCGCGCACAGGGGTGATGAGGTCGGGGTAGCTGTCGCCCACACCGTTGCCGCGTCGGCGGTAGGCGGTGAACGCCTGGCAGGGCGGTGACGCGTGGATAGCGACGTAGCCGTCGAGCCATCCATCCGCAAGCACCTTGAGCGCATCTCCCTGGACGAACACGAACGGGTAGTTCGGTTGTGGCTCGATGTCGATGCCGATGACGTCGAAGCCGGCGCGGTGGTAGCCGACAGCGGCACCGCCAGCCCCGCAGAACAGGTCGAGGAGCAGGGGTCGGGTCACGCTGCCCTCCGTTGTTGATGTCGAGCGCGTTCTTCGGGGGTCATGCCGCCGCGGAACCCGTACCGGTAACGCACGCTGACGCCGGCCTCCATGTCGAGGGCGTCGTCGAGGCAGTCGTCGGTGACGGGGCACTGTTGGCAGATGTTGCGTGCTTCGCGCCAGGGGGTGCGGCCGTGGCTGTGGAAGAACAGGTCGGGGTCGAGTCCGGCGCAGAGGGCGTGTCGGTGCCAGGTCATTGGGTCGCCCCCTGCGGTCGCATCAGCGTGCCCTTGGCGCAGCGCAGCGACGCCTGGCAGGTGACCGTGGCGGTCGCACTGCGCACGCTGATGGTCTTGCCGCACTTCGGGCAGATGTAGGTCGTCATGCCGCCCCCTCGAGCTTCGTGCGGCGACGGTTCGGTCGTCGGGCGGCCCAGGGGAGCTTCACGACCTCGAACTGGCCCTGGCATCCCCACGTCGGGTTCACGAGTGTCATCCGCATCTTCTTCTGCCGGTCGGTGAGCCGGTTCTTGCCGCCGTGCCAGCACGGCCCGCCCGACTTCGAGCCCCCGGCCCGCCACGTCCCGCACTCACTGCAGGCAAGGATCTGCATCGGGCTCGCGCGCCACCAGTACACGAGGTTGTCGTGATGCGCACGCAGGCATGTCAGCCCCCAGTCCGGCAGCTCTCCGTCGACATGGATCTGCCCCAGCGCCGGCTCGGCACGCAGCACGACGTCGGTGTCGTTCATGAGTTCCGCGACCTCGAGGAGCCGGGACGACTCAGGCGGCCAGCCGGTCAACGGGAAGAGCCTCACGCAGCGTCCTTGCCAGCGTCGAAACCGGCCTCATAGCCCTCCTCGTATCCTTCGATGTAGTCCTCGGTCTCGTCGCGACGTGGCGGCATGTAGGTGACAGCGCTCATCACGCTGCCCTCGAACGGCAAGATCTTGCGACCGTGCCGACTCGCCGAGAACGAGACCAGGCAGTCCCAGCACACGAAGTTGGTGCCGTTGTCGAGTCCACTGGTGACGGTGCACTGTTGGCCGCAGAGCGGGCAAGGCTCCATGAGGGGGTCCTTTCGTTGTCGAGTCCGCTGCTCGGTCGCGAGCCGGCGCCGCCTGGTGCGGGGCAGCGGGAAGGGGTCAGAACGGCTCCGTGGCCGGCGGCTTGGTCGCCTCGATGTGGGCGAGGTACTTGCGTCCGGTCTCGCGGTCGTCGTCGGTGGGATCGGCGAGCGTCCACGGCGCCGACTGGCCGGGCTTGGCGGTCCCCTTGCCGAGACGGCCGAGGACCATGCCGCCGACGCGGGGGGACAGCTGGGACTGGAGGACACGCGGGAAGATGAGTGCCCCGTCCCAGGTTTCGGCCTTGTGGTCGCCGTCGAGGGCGGCGACGTCGCACTTGACGGCGTCGGACGTGCCGTACTGGGTTTGGATGTCCTTCTCGACGCCGTGGACGGTGAAGAGGAGGAGGGAGCCTTCGACGTCGTCGAGGGGGAGCCGGTCGCCGCCTTCTGCGGGTGACGAGAACGGGTCGGTGGAGGTGTCTGTCATGGTGCTTTCACTTTCTGGGTTGCTTGTGCTTGTGGTTATGCAGCGGTGAGCTGCAGGGGGCCACCCTCTTTGGGGGTGGTGAACTTGAGGTCTTCGTTGACGACTGCCTGGACGGTGAACGCGAGGTCAGCGGCGCCTCCGACGCCACACGTCGACAAGTCGTCGACACGGGCATCGGTCATGCAGGCGCGCAGTAGTTCGACGTCGTGCCAGCCGGCGGCGGCGAGCTGCACGAGCGCGAATCCGATGGCGACTCGTCGCTGGGAGGGGTTCTGTTCGATTGACAGGTTCCCGACCTGTCCGACGACGCTCTTCACCCAGGCGGCCTGGTCGGGTTCGAGGAGCCCCCAGGCGGCGCGCACGTCGGCGAGTTCGGTCTCGCTGGCGGGTTCGCCTTCGTCGACGCCGACAGGGCGTGGCTCGGCTGTGGGGCGTTGGCGTGGTGTCGGGTCGATGGTGTGGGCGAATGGGTCGATCTGGTTGAGGCCGGCTTCGATGGCGTCGAGGTCGTCGGGGTTGATGTTGAGGTCGGCGAAGCGGCGTTGGTCGGCGTCGGTGAGGTGGCGGTAGCGGTCACGCAGCTGTTGGCGGCGGGTTTCCGTTGACGAGTTCTTCGTAGACGTCGAGTGGGAGGATGACGTGGGTGACGATGTCGGCTCCGGGGTCTCGGTGTCGAGCTCGCCCGGCGAACGAGAAGTCGGTGACTGTGTGGATGTAGAGCTTGCTGTCGGAAACGCGGTCGAGTCTGCTTCCGTGGCTGATGTAGAGCATGGTTCTCCTGTCGTGGGTGCAGCCGGGGAAGGCACCGTGTCGCACGCCGCCGGTTCCGGCAGCGCCCCTCCCCCGGCCGGGATCGTGGGTGCGAACACGTCGTCACGCTTCGCGTAGCGACGTGCCGCAGCGACGAGTTCGGCGCCTCGTCGTGCGATGGTGAGATCGACCGGAACGATCTGCCAGTCGACCGGTTCGCCGTCGATGGCGCGTGCCAGGTCGTAGTGGTAGATGAGGGCGATGCCGGGGTGTGGGGCGGCGTCGTCGGGCCAGTCGTGACGGGTGTCGGTGTCGGGGTCGTAGGGCTGGCCGTCGCGGTAGGCGACCAACTGCAGCGGGTAGGTGGTGCGATGGGGGTTGCCGGTCTTGATGTCCCCGATGGCGCACTGGCCGGTGCCGATCGATCCGAGGGTGGTATCGAGTCCTCGGGTGAATCGGTCGAGCCGGTCGAAGGTGCCGGCGACTTGGAGGTCGTCGTTGACGATGGGCTGCTCGATGCGGACGGCTTCGATACCGAGCCGTGAGCGGAACTCGAACCACTGGTCGACGATGCGTTCCTGAAGGGCGTACGGGATGCCGAGTTCCTCGCCGTCAGGAGTGACGGCGATCCAGTCGTTGTCGGCGTCGGTGTTATCCGCGATCTCCGTCAGTAGATGGATGTGCGAACCCCTGTCGGCTGCGAGTGAGGTCTGTGCGGCGTCGTAGGCGCGAGCGACCATCCCATCGACCACTCCATCCTCGCTGAGGTCGACGCGTGACGTGAACGACGGGTCGAGTGCCAGTCCTCGGACGAGGTGACGTTCCTTCCAGCGCTGCAGGTTGAAGTCGTTGTCGAGTTCCTTGCCGAACGATGACGGCCGCCCGTACAGCACCCACTTGGGTTCCGACCCGATCAGGTCGCGCAGCTCGTCGTTCTTCAACGTGTCGAGTTCGCGTCCGCCGGGGTCGACGAGACCGAGGCGTTGACAGGTGGCAATCAGGTCGGCTTTGTTGCCGCGCGGCTTGACGGTGTCGGTCGGGTGAGCCACCCACGGGGCGCCCTGATGGTTGCGGCGGAATTGGCCAGGAAGCCGTGCGGGCTCGGCCCCGCCAGCTGGTCCGTCAAACGGATCGTCAATCACGGGGAGGTCGGTCATGCTGCCTCCTGGTAGGCGAGTCCGCGAGCGACGCGACTGGCCGTTGCCTTGCTGATGCCGAACCGCTCGCAGATCTCCGCCAGGAGTGCACCCTCCGCTCGCATTGCCCGGAGCTCGCGAGCCTGAGCGTTGGTGAGCTTGGCTGTTGAACCTCGCTCGCCAACCTGGTCCGTGCCGTCAAGGCGTCGGTCGGCGAGGTTCTCGCTACGGGTAGCCCAGCGAAGATGGTGGGGGTTCACGCACGTGCGATTGCGGCACGAGTGCGCAGCGTCGACACGTCCCGTCGGCTCGCCGTGATGCAGTGCGCAGACGAAGCGATGAGCGCCGAGCTTGCGCCCAAAGAAGCGCACGGACGGATAGCCGCTGTTGTTCGTAGCGATGAAGTCGGCGATCGCGCACTTGCCTTCTGTCGCCAGAAGGGCCATCAGGCGCACACGGTTTCGATTCGACCTCACGACGTCGCCTCCCGGTGCAGCGCACAGAACTGCTCGACGGTGAGCGCCACAAACCAGCGGCCGCCACGTCGGCGGACCATCGCCGCCCCGAACGCGGTGCCAGCGTTCGCCTGTTCGCGCACCGAGTCGGTGAGTCCGGCGTCGATGGCTCGAGCGAGGTCGGCGTAGTTCTTGACCTCGATCGTGCAGTCGGGGACGCCTTCGAGGTCGCCTTCGTCGTCGGTGCGGCCCGCACCGAGCTTGCGGCGCACCGGGTAGCCGGTGAGGTCGGCGAGGAGTCGGGCGGCCTCGAGTTCGGCCGCATCTCCTTTGCGCTTGCTGGGGTGAGGCATCAGCCAAGCCACCTAGCGACACACTGTGCTTCGTAGTGGAAGACCCTGCCCGACACCGTCATGACGGCACGGGCTGACCAGGTGAGATCCCAGTTGTCGATCTGAGACTCAGTGACTCGGTCGAGTTCGGCGTGCGCCCTCTCGCGAATCTGTTCGACGGTGTTGCCATATACGGTGAAGTGGATCTCGTCGTTCATGCTGCGTCCTCCGGTCGCTCGATGCCGTGGGGTGGTGTCGGGTCGGCGTCGGCGGCGAGGAACGCCAGGTCGGCGCCACGGATGACGACGGTGCGGTCAGCGGCGTCGTCGCCTCGCAGCCGGTCGCGGGCCTCTTGCTCGCCGTGCTGCAGCCAGTCCTCGTATCGGTCCTGCATGGGGCCACGGTCCTCGAACAGGTCGACCTTGTCGTAGTCGTCGAGGGATTCGAGCCAGGCGATTGCGTCGGCGATGGCGGCGTATTCCGGGTACGCCTCGAACGGGGTCATGACGACTCCTCGCGGGCGGTCCAGCCGCATTCGTGTTCGAGCCACCTGCTCGCCTCGGGAAACTCGTCGCGCAGGTCCGCGATCACGTTGGCCAGAGAGACGAGATGATCGAGTGCGATCGACCACGGGTCGCCGTCTCCGTCGACCTCGTTGCCGGTGATGTCGGAGATGTGGATCCCGACTTCGTTCGCGGCGAGGTCGGCGTCGAGCAGGAACTCCCGTTCGCCGTCTTCGAACGGGTCGCCGTACAGGCGACGGATATCAATGGTCAGGTCGCTCACGCCCCCACCTCCGGTCGTCGTGCGAGGAGCACAGCCACAGCTCCGACGAGGCTGATGACGCCGGCGAGCATGCCGAGCAGCCAGCCGCCCCCGGTGACGGGGAGGGCGAGTGTCGGACAGTCGGGGCTACCCACGGGTTCGTTCGGGTTGGTCGGGCAGCGCTGCGGTTCGTCGAGCGGCGACGATGGCTGCGGCGTAGAGGGCGTCGTCGTAGGGGTCGTTGTCGTCGATGTCGAGGGTGACGTCGATGAGGGCTCGCTCGTATCGGGCGAGCTCGTCGACGGGGACAGCGATGTGGGTGGCGTCGGAGTCGTCGTATTCGGGCCAGTCGATGTCGAAGTCGTCGACGTGGACGGGGAACCAGTAGTCGGGGTAGTCGTCGATGGTGTTGCCTCCGTGGTGGTGGGTGCCGGCGGCACCGTGGACGGGTTGCAGTAGCTGTCAGGGCCGACGCAGCCGTCAGCCGCGTCGACGCGGGGAATGCCGACGGCGAGCGCCGAACAGGCGGCGAGGGTTGCGGTGAGGGCGACGAGTCCGCCGACTCGCCTCACGAGGTGTGACACGGGGTTGCTCCTAGATCAGATGGGGGAGGAAGTGCAGGACGAGCGCTACGAGCGCGGTCAGGGCGGCGCAGACGGACAGCCAGACGGTGATGGCGGGGAATGGCCCGTTCGGTGGGTCGCACAGGCACAGCGCCTCGTACTGGCCGCACCGGTCGCACCGGTGTTCGACGGAACCGGTCATCGGTTGCGTCTCCGGTCGTGCCAGGCGCCAACGAGGCCGGCGACGCAGGCGAACGGGGCGAGGAGGATGACGGCGATCATCAGCGCTCCCCCGATCCGCCACACGCACCGCATGGTCCGTAGCGCGGCGGCCCGTCCGGCTTCTCGACGGTGCCGGAGCCGCCGCATTTCTTGCAGCGAGCCATTACCAGCACCTGGCGTGCCTGACCCTTGGCAATGCGAAGGATCGTCGACCGGTGAACTCCGTATTCGCGGCCTAGCTCGGAGGCCTGTCCGTAGCGGCCGGTCCAAACGGCGCGAATGGATCGAACGTCGTCAGCGGTGAGCGTGACGTCCTGTCCCGCAGCGAACTGACCAGCACCGCGACCGCGCTGCATCATGTCGGCGCTGTTGTCCGCCACAGTTCCCAGCTCGAGATGGTCGATCCGGAAGCACAACGGCTGATCGCACTTGTGGCGAACGACCATGCCGTTCGGAATCGTTCCGTACGCCTGCTCCCAGAAGTACCGGTGTGTCAGCACCAAGCGCTGCTCAGCGCGGTCCCAGATGCGCCCGTAGCCGGTTCCGTTGAGGGACCCCTGCCACAGTCGGCAAGGTGCGGGCTGGAGTGTTGGAGTCGGGTGGTCGGCAAGTGATCGACGAACAGCGACGCGACCGCGTCGGCGTTGGTCGTGGCGATAGCCGGTCGGCACGGACATCAGCGACACCTCCCGGTTCGCTTGGCGTACACGTCCCAGGCGCAGAAGCCCTGCAGGTCGAAGATCGCCTTCGCCATGCACGCGTTCTTCGACCGAGCGATCGGGTTCGCGCCGAACATGTCGTCAGCTGCGAAAACGTCGCAGTGCGCTGTGTGCGGCTGGCCGATGTGAATCGTGTGCGCCTGGGCGTAACCGAAGCAGCAGCCGGTCGGAGAGATGACGTCGTTGCGGCATGACGACTCGCCGAATCCGATCCAGTCGAACTCGTCGGGCAGCCCGACTGCGTCGAAGTGCCACTCCATGAGGTCGCATCCGGTCAACGCCAACCATCCCGGCTTGGGATGCTCGACGTCGAGCCGGTCGGCGACCTCGTGGACGGTGGCTGCGGTGTCGTCGATCGCTTCGGCGCGTACGACGTTGCCGACGAACACGGCACCGATGACGAACAGGGCGACGATGACGAGCGCCCAGAACAGGTCGCCGCCGTAGTAGAGGCGCCATGTTCCGATGCGGTCGGCGAGCTCGCGTCGGCGGGTGGTGGTGGGGACGTTGCGCTCGTCGAACGGGTCGGCGGTCACGACCGGCCTCGTTCCTCAGGCATCCAGCTGCGCAGCCACAGGATGCCTCCCAGCGCTTCGACGTCGACGATCCCCGAGGTGGCAGACGGGTCGACGTGCGAGACCATCACGTCGGGATCGTCGCGGGCCTCCGCGATCTCTTTCGCTAGCAGGCCGATCAGTTCGGTCGCACGCATCACGCACCGGCCTGGGAGTTCGTCGCCCCCGACTCGACACCGCTGCGGGTGGTCGCGGTGGAGTCGGGGGCGGTCGTCTGACCAGTTGGGGGGACACCGGGAGCGGTGGTGTCCTGGTCGACGAAGTCACGCAGCCAACGCTTCCGAGCGCACTTGGCTGCATTGACCTTGCTGATGTGTCCGTGATCTGACCCGCAGCAATACGAGACGTCGTCACCGAGCGTGAACCGAACCACCCAGCAGCGCTTAGTCAGGCGAGCGCCGGTGAAGTACTCGACCGGCACGTAGCTCAATGAGGGCTTCACGACGCGCCGTCCTGGTCGACGATCTGGTGAGCGATCTCGACGACGGCAGCGAGATGCCGGCGACGCGCTTCGGCGTGCTGGGCCTCCCGGTACTCGTCGACGGTGAACGGCTTGGCGACGGCGATGGCGTGGGCTGATTCGCCTCGTGCACCAGTGCGGCGAAAGGTGCCGCCCTCGGGGAAGCGCACCCACGCCTGAATCTCAGCGCGGCGTCGAGCATCGGCGACACGGGCGTCGTGGCGATCCTGGGCGGCGATCAGGTCGGCGAGATGGTTCGGCATCACGCAACCTCGTCGCGGATACGCTCGACTGTCGAGCGGTCGAACAGGTAGGCGCCGGTCTGGGCCGGGAGCTTGGTGTGGTGGGGGAGACGGCCGTGGAGGGCTTCGCGCTTGACCTTGGCGAGCGACCAGCCGAGCACTTTGGCGGCCTCGGCGCTCCCAATGAGGTCGATGTCTTGTTGGCTCACGTCGATGACTATGGCCGACGGTGAGCTATCTAGTCAAGGAGAAGTTATCCCCAGACGCGAAGAAGCCCCCGCCCGGCCGAAGCCGAGCGGGGGCGATGTCCCTACCGAGAGTGTGGGGAGCGGATGCCGCCGAAGCGGAAACGCTCAATCAGGTGGCGAGGATGAACCCGCCCGAGAACACCTCTCCACCGGCGCCACCGACTCGCACCCATAGTTCGTAACGGGTGCCCTCTGTCAACTCGATCTCAGCTGAGGCCGAACCGAACGTCGGGGTGGTCGCCGACACCAGCTGCGTCGCAGCCACCCACGAACCCGACCAGGAACCAGCGGTCCAGCCCGTCGACGGGGACGTCGCGGCAGCACCGAGCGCGCTGTGGTCGGTCACGGTGAACTCGATCCCCGACGCGGTGGGGTCGGTGGTGAACCTGCCGGTCCACACGAACGACCGGACACCAGCGGATTCGGCGGTGACTTCGAGGCTCATCGGTTCAACTCCTCAGATTCAGCGGTGGCAGCAAGCGACACTGGGCGTGCCGTCTGCTCGAGCGTGTCCGCCTCGTTCGACGCAGCCGTGACTGCCCGGTTGGCATCCCGGAGTGAGACGGGTGCCATGGTCGGTGTCAATGAGAGGGCGGTCAGGATGCGGCCGGTGAAGCCGGACAGCGCGAGTAGGCCGGCCGTGACGGAGATCGTTGCTCCGTTGAGGCTGATCGGCTGCTCGAGCTCGAACGTCACAACACCCGGCGCTACACCGACCGTCGCGCCTGTCGGCACGATCGCCAGGTCGAGGCTGACCGTGCCCGCCGCAACCGTAACCGAGGCTCCGGTGGGTGTGATCGGTTGGTCAGCGACAACCGTCACCGTGCCCGCCGTCACCGACACCGACGCGCCGGTTGGTGTGATCTGTTGGTCTTCGGCAACGGTGAGGGTGCCTGCGGTCACTGAGACGGCGGCGCCGTCGGGGTTGACGGTCAGGCCTTGGGTGATCGTCAGCGTCCCAGCAGTGACCGAGACGGAGGCGCCGGCCGGATCAATCTGCTGGTCTGCGACGACGTCGAGCGTGCCCGCAGTGACCGACACAGCAGCGCCGACCGGGGAGATCGGGATGCCAGTGTCGACGGTGACTGCGCCTGCGGTCACCGTCAGCGAGACGCCGGTCGGGTCGATCTGTTGGTCCTCGAAGACCGTCAGCGTTCCCGCCGTCAGCGTGACCGTGGCACCAGTCGGGGCGATCGGCTGGTCTTCAACAACCGCGACCGTGCCGGGTGTGACGGTGAGCGACGCGCCGACGGGAGTGATCGGCTGCGACTGGACGACGGTTGTCGTTCCAGCAGTCACGGTCACCGCTGCGCCAACCGGGGCGACCGACTGGTCTTCGGCGACCGTAAGCGTGCCTGCGGTGACGGAGACCGCTGCCCCGGCAGGCGTGATCGCGAGGCCGAACGCGAGCATGCCCGGCGTCACCGAGATCGCGACACCGATCGGCGAGATCGGCGTGGCCGCGCCAACCGTCAGCGTTCCCGCCGTCAGCGCGACAGACGCACCAACGGGTGTGACCGCCTGGTCCTCAACAACAGTGACCGTGCCAGCAGACACGGAGATCGATGCGCCGGTTGGACTGACCTGCTGCTCTTCGACCACCGTCAACGTGCCCGGCGTGACCGACACCGACGCGCCGGCCGGCGAGATCGCGAGTGGCGGCGTTGACGAGACAAGCGAATCGAGGTTGAGGACCTGAACACCGAGGAAGTGCCGCGACGTCGACGCGAAGATCCCCATGTTCGCCGCCGTGCTGCTCGCCGGGTCGTTCACCTGGAACGACAGATCGGCACCGTCGGCGAGGTCAAGGAGGGCGGCAGCGACGAAGTGCGCCTGCCAACAGTCGTCGGTGGATTGCTGGCCACGGGAGAACGCGCCACCAATGCCATAACCGACCGTCGTGCCGCCGTTATCCCATCGTGACCACGGCATCTTGCGGGTGCCGGACGTGCCGACATCGCGGTCCCAACGCTGCCAGCCGACAGCCAGAATCGGCAACGTCTCACCAGCATCGTTCTGGACCGCATCATTCGCCGCGTCCAACGACAGGTTCGAGTCGCCGTCGGCTCGCAGCGTCGACGAGAGCGGCGTGTCATACCACGTCGTCGTGCCGGCGAGCGCCGACGTCAACGAATCCGTCGTCCCGTTGTCGACATGAATCCACTCGGCCGACGACGGAAGCTCGATGATCTGGAGGGCACCCTCAGCGAACTGTGGCGTTCCGGCGTCGCCGCCTTCGATCTCGTGGGTCGCCTCGAGGTAGAGCGTCTCGGTTGAGCCGCCGGTCTCGTGGAGGTAGATACCGCCGTGCGGCGGCCCCTGGGAGGCGGTGTTGCGCTGATACCCGGTCGCGGTCTGTCGACGGGTGCCGCCGATGTTGAGCGCCGTGACGTAGGTGTGGCGTGACGCGTCGGTCGAGTAGTGAACCGCGGTCCACACCACCAGGAACTTGCTGTTCGCCGGCAGCGTGACATCGCCACCCGACGTGAACCACGAGCCTTCGTCGACGACCTCGGTCGGCCACGTCAGCTTCGTCCACGTACCGGACGAATCAACCCACGGACGGGTCGTGTTGATGTTCGAGGTACCAACCTCGGCTGCGTCTGCGGTGCGTTCGAGGTGGAGGAGGTCGCCGGTGGGGAGGCGGAGCAGCTGAATGGCGCCGCCGAAGCTGGCGTTCGTCCCATAGCTACCGACAGCATCGGTCGGTGCGACCGCGCCAGGGTTGCGGACGCCGACTGCTTCGTTGTCAGCGACGTCAAGGATGCCGAACCCGATTGAGGCGCCATGGTTGCCGCCCGAGTTCCGGAGGTAGCGGTGAGATGCAAGTCCGACAGGTGCCTGCGAGGCGCCGTCGATGACGGGGACGAGGGTGCCGACTGCTCGGGTGGAGGCGAGCTGCACCTGGCCGAGATCGCCGATCCACAGGAACCGGTCCCCCGATGGAATCGTCACCTCGTCCGATGCCCACGTGCCGGAGATTTCGTTGAACACCGCCGTGTCGTAGGCGATGTCCGCTGCGGTGGTGTTCGACGTCGACGTGCGTGCGGCGTCGTGACGGCGCACGAACCGGTCAGGCGAGTACGAGCTCGCCTCAGCGACCGTCAACGTGCCAGCCGTGACCGTCACCGAAGCGCCAGTCGGAGAAACCGGCTGGTCGCCCGAGACGGTCAGCGTGCCGGCGGAGATCGAGATGGATGCGCCGGTCGGAGAGATGGGCTGGTCCGGGATGACCGTCAGCGACCCAGCCGTGACCGAGACTGACGCGCCGGTCGGGGTGATCGGCTGCGTCTCGACAACGGTGAGGGTGCCCGCCGTCACCGAAACGCTTGCCCCGGTGGGGGTAACAGGCTGGTCCTCGGCGACGGTCAACGTTCCGGCGGTCACAGTGACCGTGGCGCCCGTCGGAGAGATGGGCTGGTCCGGGGTGACCGTCAGCGACCCAGCAGTGACAGTGACTGACGCGCCGGTCGGAGAGATGGCCTGGCCCGACGAGCCCTCCGAGATCATCGCGGTGACAGCAGCCCACCCGAAGGATTCGTTGATCCCAGTGTCGAAGTCAGCGGCCGAACTCGTCGTAGTGGTTCGCCGGTAGGCGGCACCGTAGTCCGAATCGAACGCGTTGTGGTTCGTCCACGAACCCTCGTCGACGGTCAGCCCACCGGAGTTGAGGACACCGAGCACGGCGTACGCCTCACGGTCGGCGTCACCTGCGGCGTACCCGGCGATCAGGACGTCGTCGCCATCAGCATCCCGGTCGGCGTCACCTTCGAGCGCGCATTCCAGGCTGGTCCCGGACACGATGACCATCGACCCGCCACCGAAATCGGCCGGTCCGTCGTTCGTGAACACCTGGTTGCCGGACGGGTTCGAGCCGGGCGGATACCAGAACAGCGCCGCGGTGGTCGAGAAGGACCCGTTGACGGATTCAGCCTCGCCGAGCTTCGTCCAACCGGTCGGCCCGGCGTAGTTACGGGCAACATCGGAGCCCTGATCGGAGCGAGCGAGCGCGACGATCACACCGTCGTCGGTGCCCTTGCTCGAGAACAGGCTGGAATTGAACGTGACAGAAGTGCCGGTGGTGCTGGACTCGTCCGAGGGCGTTCCAAAGGTGATCGCCACCGGTCACCCCCGTCGCGATAGATCCGTGCGTGCTGCTCGATGCCGCTGGTTCGCGACGTGTGTCGCGTGGGCGTCAATCGCAGCGTCGATGTTCGCCTGTACACCAGTGTCCCAACCGCAGCTGCACACGATCCGCCGGTTCCGGTTCGTCCGCCCAGCGACCGCGTGGGTCGGGTCGTCCTGCTGGGCGTCGAGCTCGACGACGTACTCGACGAGCTTCACGACGTCGGGGTCGGTGCTGTCGTCGCTGCGCGGGCGGTGCCCCTGGTGACGGGCGACGGCTCGGGCGAGGCGACGCAACGCTTGGAGTTCATTGTCGGGGATCGTCGCCATCGCGTCAGCCTTCAGGCAGGCGGTCAGGCGACGGTGAGCAGCGTGTTCGATCCCCAGGTCGCCGTGATGTCGCCGCCGTTCGGAGTGACCGGCAGACCGGTTGTGGCCGAGTCCCACGTGATGCCGAGCGGCGAAGTGGCCGGCGTGCCGGAGTTCTTCCAGACGGTGAGGTAGTCGGCGGCGTCGCCGGTGACCGACGTGAACGTGACGGCCGATGCCGAGACGACGCCGCCGGTCACGCTGGAGATCGTGACGTCAGCGGTCGCGACCACCGTGGCGGTGTCGACTTCGTCGTAGTCGACGGTCGCGGCGGTGATCGTGCCGGAGTCGGTCTGGTCGAGCAGCGACGCGTCGATGTTGTCGGTGTTCCAGTCGATCTGGCTGTGGGTGGGGTTGCCGAGCATGCCCTGCAGGAGCTCGGTGTGGACGACGGTGGCCATGGTTCAGGCACTCCTTGTGGTGAGGGGCATGACGAACTTCTCGACCAGCTGAGGCCGGTCGCCGGTCATGTGCGGTCTGATGATCTGTCCCGGCGGTTCCGGGACCGGGTTCGCGTAGACGAACGGGTTGTCGTCCAGCTGTTGCAACTGGCCCCAGACGGTCGCCGAAACGATCGCCGAGCCGCGATGCAGGTGGATCACGTACGTCTTGGCGAAGTGCTGCCTGCCGCAGTGCGGGCAGATCGGCTGGACGTCTTCGAGCCGTACACCGTTGGCAGGCTGCGGGTAGGGGCGCGAGTGGTTGGTGACGCACACGGACACGTCGCCGGGCCAGTTCAGGTCCGGGCGTGGCTGGATGCGAATCCCCTCGGCCATCAGTCCTCGGCGACCTCGGTCGGCTTGTTCGGCACCAGATAGGTGGCGGCTCCGGTGAGGAGCGACACGATCACGGTCTCGAGGACGGTCACGTCGACGTCGACGCTGACACCGACGTTGTCGGCCAGCCACGCACCGACCACCGCAACAGCGGGGATCAGCGCTGCGACGATGGCTTTCGCGATCGACGGGATGAACGAACGGAGCAGATTGCTCATTGGGGTTGCCTCCTGGGCGGTTGGAGAGCGTCAACCGATGACAGCAACCAGCACGGTCGCTGCAGCGGAGATGAAGGCTGCGCCGAGAGCGATGAAGCTCTGACGTTGCCGGCGTGCGTTGTCGTCGATCTGCGTTGACAACGCCTTGAGGTCGGAGCGGACGGCGCGGACGGCGTCATGCATCGAGTCGATTTCGTCGCCGAGAATGAGGAATGCGCGACGCGTCACAACATCCATCTCATCCCAGTCGCCGTTGAGCAGCGTTGACATGCGTTCATGGGTTCGCTGTTCACGGGTCGCCACGAGTCTCCGATCTTCCGCCAACGATCGTGAACGGCTCAATCGTGAAGGCGGCCGCTACCCCGCCAGGAGCCGTTGGAGTCGTTCGACCCGATATGACCCACACCGACGTTCCGATCTCGGCGACTCGTTCAGCCACTTCGTCGGGGATGATGTTCTCGAACTCCAGGGATCGGCAGCCCGGCTCGATGACGCTCGGGAAGCCCTTGACCACTTGGATGCGCTCAGAAGTGCCGGAGCGCTGCCACCACAGGTCGCCGATCACGTCGACCGGATCAATCGCTGTGGAACACAGCAAACCGGTGGTGGGGACGGTTTCGCCGAGACGTACGGCGGGCCCGTCGATGCCTGGAATGGTGGGGACGACGACGAGGCCGGATGCTGTCACTCGTTCGACGTGGCGCGGCGTCGGAGAGTAGTGGAGCGGATCAAATGCGTTGATCCGGTTGTAGACCGTGACGAACGAGACGCCGAGCATGACGATCGCACAGACCGTCACCGCGGCGTACATGATTCGTTCGCTACGGGTGTGCGTCACGTCGCCAGCCATTCGCGGTAGGCGACGAGTCCGGCGTAGGCGTTATCGAAGTGGGGGATGTGGCGGCCGTTCTTCCAGGCCGTCCACCACGACAGGTTCGGCTCGAACCCGTCGCTGGTGCGTGCGATCACTTCCCACGCACGTTGCACGTTGTCGAGCGGATCGAACGCCTGGGCGATCGTGAGCGCAGGCATCCCAGGGAACGCCTCGACACCGACGGTCGTGTGGTAGTAGCTGTTCAGCTGACAGAGACCCAGGTCGACGGAACGGTGCGTGTCAGCACCCGGGTTCCAGATCGGAGTGCCGACCGCCAACGGGTTGCCACCGGATTCGGCGAGCATCACAGCGACGATCTCAGCGACCTGATAGTCGAGCGGGTCGGCCATGCCGGGACGGCAGAACGCTGCAACGATGTCGCGTGGCGACCACTGCTCGTTGCCGGCCGGGAACGGGTACTCCATGACGAAGCTGTCAGGCCTGCGGAAACTCGCCACCAACCGAGCGAAACCGGGCCGCCACAGCAGCACCGCCCTCGGTCTGGTCGCCGCCGGCGTTCGCGATCACCTGAGCGCAGAACGCCCAATTGTCCGGCACCTCGGCACGCGGGACGACGTCGACGCGGCCTTCGGAGCGCGCCTCGAGCACTTCGGCGAGCGACGGAATGGTGCCGTCGTAGCGGACCGTCAGGAAGCCCTCGAGCTGGATGAGACGGACTTCGACGCTGGTGGTAGTTGTGGTGGTCGCCACGTTTCCTCCCAGGGAATAGAGATGCATCGGTTCGAGATCCGGTTGCCCGTCAGCCATCCACCGGCCCCAGCCGTCAAGCTCGACAGGCTGCATGTGCCACGACTCGTAACCGGGACTGCCAGGTGTGCCGACGTTGATGTGAACACCCCAACGCTCCGCCTCAGGCGAACCCTGCTGAGGGCATTCGTCGGTACGTGGCGCCCGATGCGAGCGGCCGGGGCTGCGGGCGACGAGGTCGACGGCGGCGTAGAACGTGCCGGACGGGAAGTCCTGGTCGCCGTGAAAGGTCGAGCGGATCGATGGGGCGAATCCGGGCTTGTTGGGCTGGATGGTGCGGCGACCGCCGCCGATGCCGATCTGGCCGTCCTGGGCTTCGATCCAGTTGAACAGGCGACGGGCGAACTCGGGATGCATCTGCGGTTCGTGCTTGGCGCGGAGTTGGTCGAGGGTGACCATGCGGGTGCCGTAGCTGATCGGATACAGCGTCTCCATCCCAGGCCTCCTCAGTGCAGGCGGATCGCCTGGAAGCGCATGTTGGTCAGGTTGAGTGCGCCGCCCGAGTTCTGGTAGGCGTTCGCCGTCAACGTCGCGCCGTCGTCGAGCAGGATTGCGCCGGACACCGACATGCTGTCGTTCAGCGTGGCGGACGCTGGCTGCTTCACGATCAGCGACAACTCGTCTCCGGATGTTGAGTTCGATCCGACCGCGACCGAGATTTGACGGACGCCAGTCGAGTTCGTCGCGAATCGACCAGAGAAATGCACCGAGTACACGCCGCCGAGACCGGTCGGGATCGTGATGATGTCGGCCGATCCGGTCTTGAAGTCGCTCGGCCGGTGATGCAGGTAGGTCTCACCCGTGCCCCACGTGATGGTGTCGCCACCGCCACCGTTCGACACCGAGAACGCCGTCGAACGCTCGAGCATGATGCCGATCGGCCCGGCCACATCGAGCGCGCCGAGGATCACCATGTCTCCGGTCCGGCCTCGCAGCATGGCTGCCGTGTCCCCGTCAACGACCGTTCGGACGGCCGGCAAGGTCACGGCGGTGGCTGCCGAACCAATCTTGACCGAATTGACTCCGGTCACGGAGCCGTAGACCAGCTCCGCACCAGGGGCGATCATGTCCAGCATGGCGTCCGCCTCAGTGGTCATGACGCCTCCTGCTGGGACCGCACGTTCAGCGTGAACAGACCGTCATCGGCAGCGAGACCGATCACCCCACCGTCAACGATGTGGAGACCATCAAGGCTGAGGTTGCCGTAGGTGACCGTCCCCACATCCCCAGCCTCAATACGAGGATCTGGGACGGCTGAACAGTCGGCCCGCCGACCGCTGCCGAGCCCTGCTGCGAGGACTGCTGCCGCGCCGGCAGCGCATTGTGCGGTGGTCGTGTAGAACGGCGACCGGTGCCACTTCGGCTTGAGACCGAAACCGGTCGAGCTGTAGAACGTTGGCGACTCGGGGTTGTCGTCTGACGCCGAACCAGACACAGGGGGCTGAACTGAAGCGTTCGACGACTCCGCGATCACCTTGTTGTACACCTCGGCCCGGTCGAGCAGCAGGTTGCCGTCGGTCAGGTTGGCGGCCTCGGCGATCGCGAACACCGGATCGGTTGAGAACGTCGGCTCCGGACGCATGACGCATCGGCCGAGACCGTCGAAGTGCAGGTCCATGCCGATCGATGCCGCCATGTTCTGGGCTGCTTCCCACCGATTGTCCTGACCGAAGAACGTGAGGGCCGGCGTCGTGTAGGTCGTCGTCGGGAACTCGAACTCGAGCCCGGTCACGCCGTCGGTGATCAGCGCCTCGATCGCGGTCGCGTAGTTCGTGCCGGACGACACCTGGTAGGTGTCCTCGAAGCGGGCGTCGAGGACCAGCCGGGAGCGATCCTCGGCGACGATGTGCGTCAGCTTCGACCGGCCGGCCAGCGACGAACGCTGAATCGGGAACGTGCCGAGCGCCACGAGCTCGGGGGTGCCGTTGACGTAGACGCCGCGCCACACGCGCAGCTCGTAGCCGTACGGCGTGTAGTAGTCGGTCGCCGACAGCGGCACCCGATCGGCGATGATCAGATCCAGGTTGAGGTCGGCAAGCACTGCCCGTGTCCGGTCGAACGTGATCTGGCCGGCCATGTGTCCGACGTCTTCGGCGATGACTTCTCGGTCGAACAGGACGTCGCAGCGGGTGGCGATCTGGTGGGCGCCGGCGACGCTCCTGGCGAAGCCGGTCGATGCCGATCTCATTCGTAGGTCCCGGCAGTGGCGTCGGCCGGCGCTGCGACTTCGACGTACTCGACCTCCCACACCCGGTACAGGACGTCTTCGACTTCGACCATGAACGACTCGGCGTCAGCCAGAATCGTTGCGTACATGTCGTCGATGTCGTACTTCGCTGGGAACTGGACGAGGATCGTCGGCGCATCCGCCAAGATCGCGTCGATTGCGTCAGCCTCGGCGGCATCAGCGGTTTGCATCCGGAACACCCCTGAGCGGCCGCTGCGGCTGTCCGAGACGGTGATCGGGTACTTGGCGCCAACCACATCGAACACGCCGACGCGACGGTTGCGTGTCACCGGGTCACGGCCGTACGGCGTGAACGTCGTGTTCTCGGTCGAATCGAGCGGGTTCTTCAACCAGCAATCAGTCGTCGACTGCCATTCGGTCGTGCTCGATGTCTCAACCCACGCACCGGTGATCGTGTAGCCGCCGCTGTAGAACGTGGCTCGGGCCCGGTAGTCGACGGCAACATCGTTGGGTGCTTCGTAGTCGGCGACGGTGAACGTGTTCGCGTTCCCTGTCGAATCAACGAACGCCGCCCCACGGACGTCAGCCCAGGTGGTGCCGCCATCGGTGGAGCGCTGCACTTCGACGTACTCCCATGCCGGGTTACCCCCGCTGGTGTCTCGGTTCACGGTGACCGTGATGTAGCCGGACGCATCCGTTGCTGCGGCGGTCACCGACGACACTGCCGAAGCAGTGACGGTCAGATCGAACGTGTCGTAGTTGGCCGCATCCGACGCATCGAACGGCGACCAGACAACCACACCGTTGACGCGTTGAGCGAGCGCCACGAACACCCGGTAGCCGTCACCTGGGGCAAGCGGGCCGACCGTTGCTTCGTTGGTGTCGGCGAACACTTGCCCCGAGTCCCAGTAGGCGGTGTCGGTGTCCGGATCGAGACCGGTGTACGTCGCACCCCAGGTGGTTTCGTCAAAGACCTTGATGTGGTAGCCGATGATCGGCGTGTTGTAGTAGCCGCCGTATGCAGTGTCGACGTACCAGACGATCGGCACACGGGTCGACGCGGTGTACGTGGCCGGCAGCCCACCGATGGTAACGAGCCCGTCAAGGTCGGCGTAGTCGATCTCGACGTACGCGTAGGCGATATCGAAGTCGTAGATCTGATCGGAGCCGAGCACCAGGACGAGCGAATCGAGATCGTCCTGTGTGCGGAGGTCGTAGATCGCGGAGAACGACTTGAGCGCGAACGTTGATCCGACCGTCGTGTCCGTCTCTTCCTTGATCGGGATGAGACGGAATCGTTCACGCTCGGTGAACGGGGACGTCGGCGCGAACGCGAGACGCTGCACGTCCTGTCGGTGGTTGTACAGCTTGTAGGTGATGTCGGTCGTGCCCGGATCGGAAGCGTTCTCCCGAACCATCACCTTGACCGTGGCGCTAACCACGCCACGGTTCGTCAACGGCAACGTCGACAACGCGAAGTTGAACGAGTTCGGCGTGACAGTGCCCGTCATGTACGTCGCCGTATCGACGTCGGCGAGTGTTTCGTGCTCAGTTGCTTCGCCGCCGACCAGCGTGTTGCTGGATGCGAACAGGGTGCGGTTCGGCAGGAGATTCTCTTGCAGCGTCACGGCGCAATCCGCCTTCCCGCTCGGATCTGTGCGGCCTGCCTCTGACCCCACTCGTTCAGACGCTTCTCAAGGTCATCAACCCCGTAGACCGGCTGATGAAAGTTCGCGATGAACGTCACGCCGCTGCCTCCAGTGTTGGATGCAGGGAGACCCTTGCGCATCGTGTCCCGATCGATGATGCCCTCGCCCTTCTGCAAGACGTGGAGCACTTCGTCAGTGGTGGTGTGCGGAAGGCCGGCGATACCGCCGTCATGCTGCGGACCACCAAAGTTCGGAGTCACCGTCGGAGCGTTCTGCGACCCGGTTGTCCGGTAGTGAAGGATGATCTCACGAGTGCGAGTCAACTCGGCGAGCTCGGCCTCGATACGCTCGACGTCGCCCTGTCGGACGGCAGCAATGAAATCGGTCTTAAGTTCGGACGGGACCCCTTCGAGGGACTCGACGTAGCGGGCTGCGTCCTCGATCATGTCGTCAAACGCGCGCTCGGTCGCCGCTCGGTACTTTTCAGGCGTCAGCGTGCCATCTTCGAGCGCCTGGTCGGCGTCGGCGATCGCCTGGTGGTAGTCCGCCACAGAATCCTGCGCCGAACGCCAGGCCGACTTGTTGTCGAGCTGCGCCATGAACCGCTGAAACGCGATATCGGCTTCCGACAGTTCGTCGGTGAGGTCGTCGGTCGCCTCGGCGAGATCGTCGGTCTCATCGGTCGCCCGTCCGAGAACCGTGGCGATGTGGTTCGCTGCCTTCGCCTGGTCGCGCTTCGCTTCCGAAGCGAGCAGGGCGCTCTTGGCCTCCGCTTCGGCAGCGGCGGCGCTACGAAGAGCCTCCTCGTACTGCTCGCGCTGAGCCTCGGTCAGTTCAAACGTGGCCCGGTTTGCGTTGTCAAGCGCTTCGACCGCCTGGTCCAAGTTCTCTACGGCTGAGTCACCGAACAGACCGAACCCGGAGGTGAGCGCGTCGACCGAGCGGCCCATCTGCTCCAACATCGGGTTGGCGCCACGCAACGCCATATCACCGATACCGGTTAGCGTCGTTTCGCCGCGCCGCTTGAACTTCTCCCACTCGGTCGCCTCGACCGTGTCACTTAGATCCTGAGTAGCGCCTTCGACATCGCCGAGCTTGCCTTCAATCGCCAGCAACGAATCGAGAGCTTTCGGGCCGAGATCCTCGAACTGTGTGCCCAGGATGGCGACAGCGTTGGTGGTGTCATCTCCAGCGGCCTGACCGTCGCGCAACGCTTCGATGACTTCGAGGAACGCTTCGCGTGCAGCGGGGCCGCCTTCGAGGAAGGCTTCGACGACATGGTCGGCGTCGACACCGATGTCGGTCAGTGCGTCACGGACGGCGTCGGAGTTCTCGACGACGCGAATCCGCATCTCTTTGACGGCGTCCGCCATCTTGTCGGCGTCACGCTGCCCGTTCTGCAGGCCGTCGATGATCTGCGACAAGGCCTCTTCGCCGCTCAGCCCGGCAGCGCGCCAATGCTGTGAATACTCGTCGATCGTGTCGAGCAGGTCGCCGGCTTCGTCGCCGCCGTTCTGGAACGCCCGGACGATCAAATCCAGCGCGGCCTCAGCATCTGGCGCCAGATCGTTCTCAAGCAACTGCGACACGGACCGAATCACCTGGTCGAACTCGACGCCGAACGTCTTCGTCGTCGCCAGCACGCCTTCGGTGATCGACGACAACGCAGCGTCGTTGTCGATCTCGAGCCGCTGCGACGTCAACGCGAACGCCTGCTGGACCTCTTCGAGTGACTGGCCCCAGCCGTCGCGGTAGAGGCTGCCTGCGAGATCGCCGAAACGCTTCGCTTCTTGGGCGGTGAGGTCGAACTGGCCTTGCAACCGGCGAACGCCCTCTTGGGCGTCCATCGCCTGATTGATGCCCTGCATGAGCAGAGCACCGACACCGACCGCAGCGAAACCGGCGACGAGGGCTTTGCCCATCTTCCCGCCGAGACCGTCGAACCGGCCAGCGGTGTCCTCGCCCTTGTCGTCGATGTCGTCAAAGGTGTCGTCTGCGCCCTTCTCTGCTTTGCGGAGGCCGGACAGGAACCCATCGACGTCGAGATCGAGGGCGTAGCGCATCACCTCGGACATCGTCGCCATGTGCGCTACCTCCTCACGGGAGCTTGATCGCGGCGACGAGTTCGTCGACCGTGTTCCCCTTCAACCCAGCCAGCACCGCCTGACGCGCCGGGGCGCCTTGCACGTCGTCAGCGATGATCGTGAACGCTGCGATCAACGCCATCGTTTGCAGCGGGCCGAGCGCCGGGTGGAGCTCGACTGGGTTGAACCAGTCCCACGACGGGGCGATACCGAGCAGTTCGGCGACGACCGCGGTGTGTTCGCCCGTCAGGTCGTCGGAGGTCCAGGTGCTGCCGCGCCAGTCGATCGCCCACGCTGCATCGCTCATGAGAAGCCCCTCCGGATGATGTTCGCCGTGCGTCGTTCGGCGGCCTGCGTGACTGGACGTTGCGCCCTGCGGCGACCGGAGCGCCATGTGTCCTTGCCTCGGGTGCCGGGATGCATCGCGTAGGCGCGCACACCGACGCCGGGGATGACGGCGACACGGCGTCGCCCGCGGGTTCGCACCTTGGGGATGCGGTGCGGAGACATCGGGTGCGCAACGAAGTGCAGCGGGCCAGTCGCTCGAACGTTGGCCCGCTCGCCTGAGACGTCGAACCTGGTGCCGACTCGAGCGCCTCGTCGCCCGACACCGGACAAGCGCATGTCGCCGGTGTCACGCTTGATCTGATCGTTCTGCGCCTTCTTCGCCGCCAACGCCATCGACGACACCGTGTCTCGACGTCCGCGCTTGACGGCGGTTCCGAGTTTGCCGATGCGGGCGGTGAAGTCGCCCGCTGCGTTGCCGAGCGGGCGACCGGCCATCAGGACGTGAGCTCGGTCCAGGCTCCGGTCGGCTGGAGCGTCAGGCCCATGCGGGCCAGGTCGCCGACGCCGCCGCCGATCCGCTGGAAGCTCACGCAGAGCGCCTGGAACACGACCGAAGGGTTCGACGTCCCTCGAGCGGCGTCATCGGCCTTGATGTCGAAGTAGGCGGACGCGCCCTCGATGTTGGTTGCACCGAACACGGTCTGCAGGTCGTCGAGCAGGCCGGACGCCGTGACGTCCGCCTGGAACGGGATCGTGATCTGTGACGCGTTCTTCAGTCCGGCGACGTACGCCCGGAATCCTCCGGACGCCATGTTCGTGGTTTCGACCATGTCGGCGTTGCCCTCGAACTCTGCGCCGGTGTCGATGTAGGCAGACAGATCGGTGGTCGACGAGATCGTCCCCGAAATCGTTTGCGTACCGGGAGCGCCTGGCGCCGTGCCTGTCCACGCCGCACCGGCGAGAACGAGGCGAGCAGTATTGACGAAAACAGCCATCAGCTGGTCTCCTTCTTCTTCGCCGCCGCCTTCTTGGAGGTCGGCTTCGTGTTGGTGAACAGGTCCGGACGTTTCCGGACGATCTCGGTGTCAGCCGAGACTTCGTCGCCCTTGTCGTAGGTCACGTCAAGGTGTATGAACTTCTTCGTTGCGTACGGCATGGCTCAGCCGATCCCGAACACGACGAGACACGAGAACGTCCCGGACGCCACAGTGATTTCGGCGCGCCAATAGTCCTCAGTTGATAGATCTCCGGCAACACTCGCTGACTGGGCTCCGACAGCGGACACCGTCGAGAAGGTGATTCGATCCGTCGCTGTCGTGAACCCGGAGTTGTCGTCCGATTGGATCTTCACTTCGAGGTCGGTACCGGACGCTGCTGTCACGTGCAGGTGTGCCCACAGGGTCTGGTCGGCTGAGGGGCCTGCAACGTTGATGCCGGTTCCGGTCAGCCCGCCGGTGCCGTAGGACGTGAGTGGCGCGGCGACATACCCGAAGGATTGCGCTGAGGTGCCTCTGGACGAGATCGTCATACCAGCGATGTCTCCGACACCGCCGGTTGGGGCAGAGATCGTTTCGAGGAGTCCGCGATGCAAGATTGCTCGGTCGCCTTCGGTGTCGAAGCCTTGGGGGACGAACGTGCCCACGACGGACACGCCTGCTCCGGACATCGGGAACTCGACCGCTGCGCCACCGGCAGCGAAGTCGGCCATTCCGTCGAGCTGAGACGTTGCTGTCACGAGTCCTTTGACGTAACGACGAAACCCGCCGTTCTTGAGGGGGGTGACGTCGACCATGTCTGCTTGCGAGTCGAACGATACGGATGTGATCTGGTCGGAGATGTCGAACTCGTCAAGGACGGTGCATCCCTCAGTCATCACGAAAGCCATCAGGTAGGTCCTCCGATCTTGCGGACGATGATCTGAACAGGCATCCGACCCTCAAGCACGTTGTCCTCGGTCGCGTCCCAGTCGGCGTCCTGCGGAAACGCGTCCTCAACCAGCCCACCGAGTGTCTTGTCGACCCGGACGGCAGCAAGGATCGAGTCGGAGAATCCGTCGCCGGTCGACAGCACCTTCGCCATACGCCGCCACGCCGTCTCACTGTTCGCTGCGGCGTTGAAGATGCGAATCTCCACGTTCACATTGGCGATCCCGGTCGAGCTGTGCGACACCCACGGCTCAACGTACGGGGTGCCGGGCCAGATCTCGATCCTCGGATCAGGTGCACCCGACATCGGGAACGCGCGCACTGTGTAGCCGTCGCCGATGTTGGCGCGGATCTGATCAGCGAGCGCCTCGTGGATCTGTTCGAGGTCGAGCCCGGCCATCAGCCGACCAACGCGGAGTTGGGTGAGTCGCCGATCGCGCTCAGTGCGGCTTCGACGAGCTTGTTGCTGCGCATCCCGATCGCGAAGCCGTCACCGGTGACGCCCGTGATGCCGTGGTGCGTCCCGCGGTTCGCGAGCCAGTCTTGGGCGACGGACGTGCACGCCTCGATCACGAGATTCGGGAAGGATGCCTCGGCCCAGCCCCACTTGCCTGTGATCGTGACGGTCGCCTTGCCGTCGTCGGTGTACCAGCAGCCGTAGAGGCGTCGGATCTTGCTGTACGGCCGATAGGCGCCGGTCGTCTGCGATCGCTGGCCGACCGGTTCGAGCTGGTAGTGGGTGCCTTCGGTGAGGGTGGTGCCGTTCTCGACGACGATAGTGATCTCGTCGGCGTCCCAGATCGGCAGGATGTTCGACCCGACGTCGGGCACCTTGCTGCGTGACGTCGCGCTCGTCGAAGCGGTCACGACTTGGAGCTCTCGGCTGGCGCGCTGGTCGATGAGTTCCTCGGCGGCGAGGATGGCGCGCTTGATGAGGTTGTCGTCGACGTTGACGTCGTCGTGCGCCCACTGCTTGAACGTCGCGACGTCGAGGTAGCGCGGGTCGGCCATCAGGTCTCAGGCCGGTCAGTTGGCGCCGTCGTCGTAGACGAGCGCGGTGCGGTCGACGGCGTCCTTGCCCTTGCCTTTGACGACATCGGCGGGGACGATCTGGTCCTTCGTGAAGCTGCGCTTGACCGTGACCTTGTTGTCGCCGGTGCCTTGCTCGGTCCACACGTGGAACGCTTCGGATGCGCGGAAAGCCATTGGCTGTTCTCCTTCGATGGTGCGGTCGCGGGTAGGCGACACTGCAGGTGTGCCGCCTACCCGCGACTCGGCGCGGGATCAGGTGACGTTCAGCAGGCGGAACGCACCGTCGAGGACGGAGTCCGCACCGAACTGGGTCTGCATGAACACGGCCGACGCGCCGATCGGACGACCGTTGCCTCCGACGACGTCGGGGATGAACCGCGTGACGGTGCCGAGGCCTTCGGCCACGACGTAGTGCTGCAGGTCGCCGACGACGGCGTAGTAGTTGTCCTGGGTGGCGTTGATCGCGTTGTCCATGTCCTCGTTCTCAACCCAGGGCCGGCCGAGGATGCGGAGGCCTTCCTCGCCGTCAGCGAGGCGGGTCAGCAGGGCGTGACTGTCGGCGGTGCCGAACTGGCGGATATCGCCGAGCGCCTCGATCGAGCTGAGCCAGGTGGCGTTGCGGCGGTGCCGTGCCGGGAGGGCGTTGAACGTCGAGTAGACGTCAGCGACGGCGAAGGTGTCCGTCGTCGCGGACGCGACTTCGCTGCTGCCGCCGGCGAGGGCGGTGATCAGCCCGGTCGGCTGCGAGGAGCCGGTGCCGGTCGTCAGGGCTGCGCCGACCAGGTCGTTCCAGCCGCCCATGAGGACCGAGGACACGACCTGGGTGATGCCGCCGATGCCGTGGGCCGCTGCGTAGCTGTACGGCACGAAGCCCTGTGCGATGTACAGCGGGATGTCGGTGTTGGCGAACGTCGGGGTGTCGTCCGACACCTCGGTGTTCTCACCGTCCCACGACCACGCGGCGTGCGGGGACGTGACCACTCGGTACGTGTCCGAAGTCGTCTGGACGCGCCGCGCCCGGCTGTAGATCGGGTTGTTCGTGCCGTCAGTCGACAGCGTGACAGCCGCCTCAATGTCGGTCGGGACGAGGTAGCCGCCAGTGTTGTCGGTGCCCTGCGACATGGCGCGACGGACGCTGTCAGCGTAGGCGACGGCGTTGTTCTCGTCGGGCGTCAAGTTCGCCCGAGCGACGTCGCCGCCAGCTCGAGCGATCTTGCCGTAGGCCTGCTTGTAGTCGGGCGACGTGGTCGCCAGGACCAGGCGGGCGACACGCTCGTCACCCTCGCCCTCGACGATGCTGTAGAGGGCGGCGCGGCGAACGTCGTTCGGGCCGGGAGTCTGCTCGACGGCGGTGAGCGCACGGGAGAGGAGCTCGTCGGCATCGGCCGAGCGTCGCACGGCTTCGATGTCCCACGGGTTCTTGATGGTCGACGGCTGGTCGAGCTTGTCGGCGCCGAGCGGGTCGGTGTCGAACGACTCGACGGCAGGGGTCGGCGTCTCGACGCGCTTCATGCGCTCGACGTCGGCCTGGCGACGCTTGTTGAACTCGTCGTTGTCGCGGATCTCGGCGTCGAGCGGGTCGTACTCGGTGACGATCTCGTCGTAGCGGGCGCGCTCCACGTCGGTGAGCGCGTCGGTCTTGGTGGCGAGCGGGAGCAGCTCCTCGCGGAGTGCCTTGTGCCGCTCGATCTTGTCGGGGGTGATCATGGTGATGTCAGTCCTCGTAGACGGGCCGCCATGTGGCGGCGTCGGATCTCGAAATCACCTGCGTCATCGATCGATGAGGGGGTGTCGTCGGCGTTCGGCGTGTCGTCGGAGCGGCCGGCGATCAGGTCGGCAAGGTCCGGGACGCGGGAACGCAAGACTGGGGCCAGCTCAGCGAACTGGTCCGGGGTCAGCTTCTCGATCTCGTCGGCCCATTCGATGGGGTCGAACTCGTCGAGACGCTGGGAGCGGAGCGCCAGAACTCGGGCGCCCTCGTAGGCACGGAGGATCGCGGGCCCGTACTCGACGAGGCCCATGTCCTGCCGCACGATCGTGGGGAGGTCCCCGTTGGTGGCGGGGATGGTGCGGGAGCGGTTCGGCTTCCCGGAGAACGAATAGCCGTCGACGGCGCCGGAGCGGATCAGCTCGAGCGCTTCGTCGCCGGCCGGGGTCGCCAGATAGGACGACTCGACGCGCACGCCGCGGCCGTCGGGCTCCATGCTGCGGTGCACGGCGACGGGGGCGCTCCATCGGTCGGATCGGGCGCCGAACATGTCGCGGCCGTGGTTGAACATCACCTGCGGCTTGGCGTTGCGCTTGATGACGCCGTTGAACGCCGACCGGTCGATGACCTCGTAGTAGTGGCCGTAGTGGTCTTCAATCTCCGTTGGCGTGTTGAACACTGCCATGTAGGCCTCGACGGTGCGGCCGTCGCCGTCGGAGCGGACGACGAGATCGTCGATGGTGATCGATCGGTTGATCGGCCCGGTCGGTTCGGGAGTGTCAGTCATCATCTGTCTCCTGCGTGTTGGGCGTGCCTGGCTGGACCTGGACCGAGGGCAATCCGGTGTGTCCGCCGATGAGTTCGCGGAGATCGCCGTTCTGTCGGACGTACTCGACCGCTGCGTCAGCTTCGAAGCCGCCGTCGGTGAGTTGCCGGATGGTTGCGGCGTCCGTTGCGCGGATATTCGCGGCGTCCTGCTGGTCCTCCTGGAGCAACAGAACTCGGTCGGGGTCGAACGTCAGCTCGGCGTCGGATGGCACGTTGATGAGCCCGGCGACAGTGTCGCAGAACCCCTGTGCGTACGACTGGAACCACAGGTCGGACCACATGCGGCGGATCTGTCCGTAGTTGCCGGCGTTCAACGCCGAGCCCTTGTTGCCCTCGCGATACAGCGCGACGGTCGCCGGAACTCGGGATGCGGACGAGACTCGGGTCTCGAAGCCGCCCTGTAGCTCCTCCATGGCGAGCTCGGCGAGCTTTGAGCCGACGACCTGCACGTCGGTGCCGGCCTGTGCGAACACGGTGCGCCAGGCGTTCTTGACGCCGGTGTGCTCGGTCGTGAATGCATCGACCCACTCGTCGAAGCGGTCCTTAGTGTTCACGATCTCGGGCGGCTTCACGACCATGTTTGCCGTCGCCGCGTTGTCAAAGAACTTGGTGACGTGATCAGTGGACTGCAAATCTGCGGCGACCTCGCGCCACACCTTCGACATCCATGCCTCGCCGAGGAAGTTCCGCAGCGGGTGCGGCATCGGCGCCCAGTGGACGATCTCGGACGGCAGGAATGATTGCGGACGATGCTGCGAGTTCGGCCCGCCCGGCTGATAGACGTAGCCGATCAGTTCGGCATCGGCTGCATGGGCGGCTTCGTCGGGATCACCGCGCTCGTTCGATCCGATCAGCAGCCACGTCCAGTCCGGTCGAAGTCGCTTGATTCGGCCGTCCGGGAGGCGACGCCAGAACATGTTGCCGTGGAACGCCACGTCGGGCTCAACTCGCGACAACAGCCCCCAGCGGGTCATGTTTGGAGCCGGCTCCTCGAGCGGCAGTAACGCCGGCGAGCCGAACATCCGGGACCGGTCGCGCTTGGAGCGAAAACGGAACTGGATCTGAGACAGCCCAAGCGATCGGGCCTGGATCGCTCCGGAGACGATGGCTGAGCGAGATCCGACCGTGGACACCAGTTGCTCGAACCCGTCACCCGAGACCTCGGCGCGCGAGCCCGGCATCGACGTCGCCGGGTGGAGATCGAACGGGTACGGCTGGCCGAGGTGCTGGAACTGGTGCAGGGTGCCCCGCTCCACATCGGTGCGGCGATTACGGAGCCGCTGAATCACGCTTGCCACGTTGCGGCTCCTTCATTGAGTCGAAGTCAACGAACAGTCCGGCGACGCACAGCACCACGCCCGACGCAATCAGCGCATACGGGCCGAACAACCACGCCAACCCCGCCACGATCACGAGGACACCGATCAAGATCACATGAACACCGGTCATCGCATACTCACCAACGGTCCGTCGTAGACCTCCGGGGCGTCGCTCGACGCCACGCCGCCGAGCGCCACACTCACTGCCTTCAACGGCGACACGTCGTCACCGGCGGACCGGGCGACCCACGTGACCGACCCCGAGCTCGACGACTTCACGTCAGCCCGCTCAAGCGACGAGTCCAACGACCGTTGGCCGACGTGGCGCAACAGGCGGCCGTTCGCGGCGTCGATCAACTGGCCGGTGTTCCGTGCGACCTCAGCGGTCGAGATCTCATCGACATCGACGCCACGTTCACGCAACGCCGCAATGTACGACCCCTCCGGAGCGGTCGAGTGAATCCGAACCGGGACCCGCTCCTGCTCCCACACAGCGACGCAACGGTCGATCAGCGACGAATCGTCGCCGTGCTGCTGAGTTGTCGGCCGGTTGTCGCCAACCTCGACATGGAACAGCTCGTCCTCGCGGCGGCCAGCGATGCCGATCGTTGCCCACTTGCGGTCATCGGACACCGTCAGCGACCAGGCGAAGTTCGACCCGATCGACGACTGCTGAGCGAGCGAACCCCACACGTCGAGCGGGATCGGGCGACTTGCGTCAGCTGCGAGCGGCATCTCGGGGATGCCGAGTCGCTCGCGACCGAACTCCTCAAGCGACATCGCCTCGCGCTCGGTCTCAATGAAGTCCATGTAGATCCGACGGCCGAGCGCTGGGTTTGCTCGAGCGATCGCATCGACATCGTCCGATTCGACGCCGGGTTCATTGCCCCACTCGGCGTAGAACAGCCGCTCACCGGTCCCTGCCATCGCCTGATCGCGGAGACGGTGGAGAGCGACCGAGGACGACATCGGGGCCGACGACGTGTACCACAGCTGCGGATTCGGCTGCGCCGACAGCGTCGGCATGATCGCACCGATCTGCGCTTCGGTCAGCGCGTACGCCTCGTCAAGCACCACGCATGGCGCCGACATGCCACGACCCGATCCACCAGACCGGGCGATGAAGCGGAGACGGTTGCCGTTCCGCAACTCGACCGCCTGCTCGCCGACACCGCGCCGCACCTTGGCGACCAGTCGGTCGAGGTCGGGGCACGATTCGATCAGCTGAGTGATCCGCAGGAAGTGCTCGTAGCAGGTCTTGAACTCGTGCGCCGAGTGCAGGATCAGGTGCTCGTCGACGCCCGGCAGGAACAGCCCGGCCAGTTCACGGGCTTCGAGGATCGATCCCTTCCCGTTCTGCCGACCGACAACCAGACCGACGAGGAACGCCGACCACATCTCGTCCGACTGTTGCGACAGGGACGTGCGGAGCACGTACGCCTGCCACGGGTCGAGCTCGAGACCGGCGAGGCTGGCAAGCTCGACCGCTTCGTCACCCCGTGCGCTTGTCGCGATTTCGTGTGGCAGATGCTCGACGCTTGGGCTTTGGCGCCCCTCCACCATCAATGCCGACGAGCTCGCCAAGGCGGCCACCTCCCTGCGGTTGCGCCTTCTTCACCGCCTCGATGCGAGCCAAGATGGCGTCGAGTCGGCCAGCGATCTGCGCGGACACCTGCGGCGACGCCTCGTCGAGATCGGCCGCCAGCTTGTCGCGAATCGCCTCGAGTCCTGCCAGTTCCGAAGTGCGGCAGGCGTCCTGGATCGTCATGCGCTACCCCCAGTCGGCCACTATGTAATCCTGCCGAGTTCGGGGTCTTGCCGAGGG